>Ga0302320_10003044_pt1 | contig 39103 bp, 34 predicted proteins | sample Bog_T0_3_FD_202130 | JGI IMG/M metagenome (GOLD analysis project Ga0302320, IMG submission 202130) | Peat permafrost microbial communities from Stordalen Mire near Abisko, Sweden - Bog_T0_3 | ecosystem: Environmental > Terrestrial > Soil > Wetlands > Peat | place: Sweden: Abisko, Stordalen Mire... | reverse complement strand
TGGCGCCCACGGCGCCGCTCCTTGGGACCGCCGGCCCACCATTGGCTTGCTTCCGCCCTCCAAGTGCGGCCAATTCGGTCCAGCCTTGAACCGCGCCGCCGCCATGCCCGACGAACTGAAGATCTCCTCCCGCCCGGACGGGACCCTCGTGACGATCGAGTATCGCGGCCACGTCACGGCCGAGCTCATGCGGGCGCACGCGATCGAGGCCGAGACCCTGGCCGCGAAAGCCAAGCCGGGCTTCACCGTGCTCACGGATTTGACCGGCCTGGAGCGGATGGATGTCGATTGCGCGCCGATCCTCAGTCAGATGATGGCGCGGCTAAGCCGCTGCGGGGTCGGGCGCATCGTGCGCGTGATTCCCGACCCCAAGAAGGATATCGGCTTGGGCATCCTCTCCATCTTCCATCTCAAGTCCGGCGTGCCCGTGAACACGGTCGCGACGCGGACGGAAGCCGCCCGGTTGATCCAGTGAAAACCGGCTAGAGCGGGCCGCCCTTGGGGCCGGGGCCGGACTCGAGGTCGTGCCGGCCTTGGTAGATGCCAATGGAAGGGGCGCTGTCGGCCCAGAGCGGCAAATCGCGGCGCTCCCCGACGGCCTCATCGATCCGCACCCGGCAAAAAGACTCTTTGACGTGACTCATCGAACAGTTGAGAGCGCCATAAGCCAGGGCCTCAACGGTGACTCCCAATTCGCCCGCCCGGCGCTGGATCGCCGCGAGCTCTTCCTGTTGGAGATGAATTTTGATAACCGGCATAACGCCTCCTTTGATTGAACCTCTAGAATATATAGCTCCCGCGGTGGCCTTGTCGGCGCATCTCTTGGCATTTGCCCCGCCGATCTTGGCGCCCCGGGCTAAATCTCGTAACTATAAAGGTCCTTGAGGAGCGCCCCCGGTTCCCGCCGGAGCACGATCCGCGCGACCAGCTCACGGGCCGCCATGAGCCCCGGATGGGCCCACTGGCCGATCGCGCCGAGGCGACGGGCCTGCCGGGCCACCCGGGCGGTCCGGGACCGGCGCCGGTCCTCGTAGGCGCGAAAGGCCGCGGCCAGGTCGGCCGCGCCGTCCAGGCATTTGGCCAGACAGGCGGCGTCTTCGATCGCGAGGCCGGCGCCCTGGCCCAGGTTTGGGGTGATCGGATGCGCCGCATCGCCCAGCAGGGTGACGCGCCCGGCGCCCCACCGGCGCAGCGGTTCGCGATCGCGGGCTTCGACCCGGATGAGGTCTCCCGCCGCCGCGGCCGCGATCAGCGCGGGGATCGGGGCGTGCCAGGCCTGAAAGCGCTCCTGGAGTTCCGCTTTCCAGGTCGCCGGTGAACCGGCCTGGTCCGGGGGCCCGTTGCGCGTCGCGTACCAGCAGATCCGATCCTGGCCGATCGGCATGATTCCAAAGCGGCGTCCCTGCCCCCAGGTTTCGCTGTTGCGCCCGCGCACGCATCCCGGAACGGCCGGAGCGATGCCCCGCCAAATGGAATAGCCCCGGTAGCTCGGTTCGCCGCCGCCATGGAGCTGCTTGCGGACGACCGAGTTGATCCCATCCGCCGCGACCAGGCCGTCGGCCCGGACTTCCAGGCCGGATGAAAACCGGGCGCGGACGCCCCCTTGACCGGCCTGAAATTCCTCCAGCCGCTGCGAAGCGGTCAGGCAGCTTTCCGGCAGCGCCCGGAGCAGCACCCGGTGCAGGTCGGCGCGGTGCAGGCACAACGCGGGCGCGGCAAATTCCGCCAGGGACACTCCGGCGATCAGGCTACCGTCCGGGCGCCGCAAATCGAACCCGGCGACCGGTTCGCCCAGCGCCAGCACCGCCTCGAGCAGGCCCCAGGCCTGCAGGATCCGGGTGGCATTGGGCCAGAGGCTCAGGCCCGCCCCCACTTCCGCGAACGCCGGTGCGCGCTCGTACACCGCGACCTCCCGGCCGGCGCGGCGCAGCGCGAAGGCGGCCGCCAAGCCGCCGATTCCGCCTCCGGCGACGATCAGCTTGCTGCACATGATGGGAAGGCGGGTTGGCGGGCGGCGCCGGTGGGGGCCGAACCGGAGCGCAGGCTAGCGAGCCCGGCCTCGCCCGCAAACGCTTTCGCCGGAAGCGCTCCCGCGGTGCCAACCTGCCGGCCTGGTCCGCAAGGGCGGCGCGCGCCGCGGCTTGACTCGCCGGGGTCGGGCGCTACCCATCGGCCAAACCCGGCGCGTGTCCTCCCCTCCCTCTCCTCCCGGCCGCTCCCTGCGCCACTCGCTGGCGCAGCTCTGGCCCCCGCTCAAGGGCCGCTCCCCCTGGTTCCTGGCCAGCCTGGGCCTGGCGGCGGCGATCCCGATCTTTTTTGCCCTGTACACCCGGCTGGCCTGGGAGGATTTTTTCATCACCTACCGCTACAGCGAAAACCTGGCCCGCGGGCACGGCCTGGTCTACAATTCGGGCGAGCGGGTCTACGGCTTTACTTCGCCGCTGAACACCCTGCTCCCGGCGCTGTTCGCGGCCGTGCTGGCCGCGAAGGATTTCGTCGTGCCGCTCTGGCTCTACCGCGCGGTCTCGCTGGCCGGCCTCCTCTGCGCCTGGGCGGCGATCGCCCGGGTCTTTGCGCGCGATCCGGCGGCCTCGCGAACCCGGCGGCTGATCGGGTTTGCCTTCCCGCTCCTTGCGGCGTTGGAAGTGAAGACCACCGCCTTTGCCATGAGCGGCCAGGAGGCCGGCCTGGTACTGGCCTTCCTCGGACCGGCCTTCGCGCTGGCGGTCCTGGGCTGGGCGGAGCACCGCGCGCTCGGGGGCATCCTCTGGGCGGGACTCCTGTACAGCCGGCCGGACGCCTTTGTCTACATGGCGGCGATCGCGCTCGGAGCGCTCGTCTTCAGCCCTGGCCCGCGCCGGCCACTGGCCGCGGCCCTGGGCCAGTCCGCCCTTCTCTGCGGGCTGCTTTACCTGCCCTGGTTGCTGTTCACCTGGGGCTACTATGGCTCGCCGATCCCCCATACGGTCATCGCCAAGCACAACCTCGTCGCCTACCCGCGCGGCGGCTTCGGCGTGATGGCGGCGGTCGCGGCCGGCTTCGGCTCGGCCCCCTCCGTGCTCTGCCGGGCCCTTTCGCCGATCTACGACATGCTGGGCACCGGGCCCGGCTCGTGGCCCCGCTGGGTCCACGACAGCGAGCTGGCGCTCGAACTGATCGCCGTCCTGTATTGGCTTGTGCCGAGTCGGGACCGGCTGGGCCGGATGGCCTCGCTCGCCTCGCTGGTCGTGCTCTGCTATCTGGTCTACACCGACCTGGCCTCGGAGTATTGCCCCTGGTATTACCCGCCGCTCGCCTTCCTAAGCCTCCTGACGCTGGCGAGCGCGCTCGCCGCGCTCGCTGACCGGATCGCGAGCGTCCCCTGGGGCGGGGCCTGCGCGGGGGCGCTGCTGGCCGGCCTGTGCTTTTTTCTGGGCTTTATCTTCATTTCCTCTCTGGCGCCGATCCGCTTCAAGCAGGCGGTGATCGACAACGGCCAGCGGCGGCAGATCGGGCTGTGGCTCAAGGCGCACGCGGCCGACGGCGAGACGGTCTACCTCGAGCCCCTCGGCTACATCGGCTACTTCAGCCAGCGCCGGATGGCGGACTGGCCGGGCCTGGTCTCGCCGGCGGTGGTGGAGGCCCGGCGCAAGCTCGGCCCGCGGGCGGCCTATTACACCTGGGGCGAGGTGGCCGAGGCGATCAAGCCCAAGTGGATCGTCGCCCGGGCGACCGAGTCGCGCTTCATCGCCAACAGCGAGTATCTTTCCCACCATTACGAACTGCTGGCGGTCTTCGACGACACGAAGGCGATCGACCAGCTGGGCGCGGGGGCGGGGGCGCCGGGGATGAACCTCGCCTACCCGGAGGCGATCTTCGGGGTGTACCGCCGCACGGAATGACGGGCGGCGGCCGCCTTGGCCTTGCCCTCCCGGGAGCCCGCGCCCAGCCTGCCTGCGAACCCGATCCCAAGCCATGACTCCGATCCGCCACCTCCTCGGCGTCCTCGCCGCCGTCCGCCTCGCCGCCGGCCTCGCCGGCGCCCCCCTCCCGGCGGCCGCCAAGGGCCCGGAGCCCCGGCAGATTTCCCATGGACAGACCGTGAAGCTCGAGGACTACCTGGTGCCGGGCAAGACGACCGTGGTCGACTTCTACAGCAAGTTCTGCCCGCCCTGCATGGCCCTCGCCCCGCTCATCGCGCAGCTGCACCACACCCGCGGCGACCTCGCCGTGGTGGAAGTGGACATCAACCGCCCGGGCGTGGTCGGGATCGATTGGAACTCCCCCGTGGCCCGGCAGTTCCAGCTTGAGTCAATTCCTCAGCTGACCGTCTACGGACCGGACGGCCAGCTGGTCGCAGACGGGCTCAAGGCCCGCGAACTGGTGATCGGCTGGCTCGGAAAGTGATTGGGCCGCGCCGGCGGCCGCGGCGCGCACGACCGCCAAGAGCTGCTGGGACGTGGCGCCCTTGCGCACAACGGCGGCGAAGCACTGGCCGTCCGCCGGGCGGCGCAGATGGCGTTGGGGATCGCCGGAAAAGGCGACGACCGGAAGCTCCGGCCAGCGGCGTTTGACCGCCGCGGCCAGCTGCACCCCGTCCATCACCGGCATGCTTAAATCGGTCAATACGACCGTGATCGGAATCTCGCCGCATTCGAGCACGGCCAGGGCCGCATGGCCGCCGTCCGCGGCGATCACCTGCAAGCCGGCGCGCCGGAATCCCAGCTGGATCACCTCCCGCATCAACGCGTCGTCGTCAACATAGAGAATCGTCATGGTGCCCCCAAAGCACCAGCAGACAGCGCCGCCGCCGTCTGGTTCGAAAATACTCCGGCCCGCGCGCCGATTTCCCCCGAATCCGGACTAAACGCCCGGATCCGGCTTGGCGACCTGGCCGTTCGGCTCGGGAAAGGGCAGCCGGTGCAGCTCCACTCCCGCGACGGTGTTGGCCAGGTTCACCAAGTCCTCGATCAAGATCGTCGGGTCCTCCTCGTAGCGCAGGCGCAGGAAGTTGTCGTGCACGCGCCAATACGCGGCCGGATCGCGCAGCCAGGAATCGATCAGGGCGGCAAAATCCTCGACCCGCTCGATCTTCTCCGAGGCCGCTCCATTGCGGAAGAACTTCCAGGTCAATTGCTCCTGGGGCATGATGCCGCCGAAGGCGTTAAAGATGAGCGGGCAGCGGAAATGGAGGGCCTTGGCACACGTCGTGGTGCCGCCCCGGGTCACGATGGCGTCGCTCGCCTGCATCAGCAGGTGGACGATCTCCGAGTAGCCTTCCAAATAGCAGTTGAACTCGGGATGGTTGGCGCGCCAATGGACCAGTTCGTTGTAGGTCTCCTTGTTGCGGCCGCAGATCACGATCGCCTGGCAGCGGTCGGCGTGGCGCACCAATTCGGGGAGCAAGGCGAGGTGGTTGTTCGCGCCGTTGCCCCCGGTGGCCAGAAAGACGGTGAAGAGGTCCGGCCGCAGCCCCAGCCGCTTTTCCCGGAACCAGCCGCGCTGGGCCAGGGGAACGGTCTCGAGGTGGGCGCGCGGCAGCATCAGCGTCCCCCGGACGATGGCGCGGGCGCGCGGGATGCCCTTCTTCACGGCGTAGTCGCTCGCCGTGGGCGTGCGCGAAATGTACAGATCGACGCTCGGCTCGATCCAGTTGCGGGAATAGCCCCAGCCCCCGGAGAATTCCCCGCAGTAGATGGCGCAGCGGACGGCCGACTCCCCGAGCGTCTTGCGCGCGAGCTGGAAGTAGCCCCGATTCAGGCAGTCGTGCACGCTGAAGACCAGGTGCGGGCGGTACTCGCGCAGCACCTGCAGGTAGTAGGCGCGGCCAAAAGTCACGCTGCTGCGGTTCAGAAAGCTGAGCGCCTCGACAATCGTGTAGTAGGCCTTGTGGATCCACGGGGCCCCTTTCTGAATCCGGTTGTAGAAATTGACATTGGCCCGGAAGAACACGGAAGACTTTTCGAGCATCTGCTCGATGCGCACATCGACCGCGTGGCGGTACAGCTGGAAGCACCACTCCGCGAAGGCTTCCGCGCGCGCATCGTGCCCGGCACCGGTGCTGGAGGTGAGAACCAGGATGCGGATTTTCGACACGGGAAGGGTTCCGAAGCCAGGCTCAGCGGTTACCGGGAGCCGAAATAGCGCGCCATCACCGCCCGCAGGGCCGCCGGCGGGCAGCAGCGCGCCGCCAGCGGGGCGAAGCGGGCCTGAAAAAGGGAGCCCGAGCGCACGATCCCCGACCGGCGCCGCGCCAAGGCCCGGCGCAGGTCGGCGGCCGCGCGGGCCGGAGCCGGCGCACCTTGCAGGTTGGCTTCCAGCGTCTTCCACACGGCCGCAAGGCCGGCGGAGGGCGGCGGGGAAAGGGGGGCGGGGCGCATGGCGCGGTTAAAGTCGGTGCGGTAGTCTCCGGGACGGAAGTCGATCACGATGAGATCCCGGCCGCGGCTTTCAAACATCAAACTTTCGCTCAGCGCCGAGAGGCCCGCCTTCACCACATTGTAGCCGCTCAGGTAGGGGAGCGGAAACTCGGCCGCCAGCGAGGAGACATTGACCAGCGTTCCCCGGCCCCGTGCGGTCCAGGCCCGCCAGGCCAGATGGGTGAGGCGCAGGGTCGTTCCCAGCATGGCGGCCAGTTGCGCCTCCCAGACGGCGGTCTCGACCGCGGCGAACTCCCCAAAGACTCCGTAGCCGGCGTTGTTGACCAGCAGGTCGAACGTCCCGCCCGCCTCGGCGGCGGCGGCGCGGAACGCGGTCTCGGCGGCCGGCCCGTCCGCCAGGTCCAGGATCACCGGGAAGATCCGTCCCGGATGGCGCGCCAAGAGACTGACCAGCCGGTCGCGCCGCCGCGCCGTCGCCCAAACCTGCACGCCCTCGCCCGCGAGCATGTCGGCGAAGGCCTCCCCCAGCCCCGAACTCGCGCCGGTGACCAGGGCGGTGCGGTGCGATTCGCAAAGGCGTTGGGCCATGGAAGGCTCAGACCCGCCGCAGCAGGATGGCGACGTTGGCCCCGCCGAAGCCGCTGCTGTTCTTCAGCACCACTTCGGGCGTGGCCGCCTGGGTGGCGCGCGGAATGTTCAGGCCCTCGCAGGCCGGGTCGACGCGGCTGATATGTGCCGAGCCCGGCACGAACCCCTCCCGCATCGCCAAGGCGCAAAAGCCGCATTCCATCGCCCCGGCCAGCGACAAGCCGTGTCCGGTCAACGCTTTGGTGCTGCTGACCAACGGCCGGGAGCTTGCGTCCGGGAACACCGCGCGCAGCGCGCGGGCCTCGGAAAGGTCGCCGATCACCGTCGAGGTCGCGTGGGCGTTGACGTAGTCAACGGCCTCCGGTCCCAGCTGGCACTGGCTCAGGGCATTTTGCATGGCCGCCTTCGAGCCCGATCCTTCCGGATGGGAGATCGCGACGTTGTAGCCGTCCGAGGCCTGGCCCCAGCCTAGCACTTCGGCGTAGGGATTGACCGCGCGGCGGGCCACCTCGGCCTCGGTTTCCAGCACCAGCACCGTGCCGCCCCCGGTGCCCACGAAACCGTCCCGCGCCGCGTCGAAGGGCCGCGAGGCGATTTCCGGATCGGTCTGGAGCGAGAGGGTCCGCATCCCGGCAAATGGCAGGATGGCGTCCATGTTGCCGTCCTCGCCGCCGACGACGAACATGCGTTTCTGCCGGCCCAGGGCGAGCTCGTCGAAGGCGAAGCCCAGCGCATGGGCTGAGGAGGCGCAGGCCGAGGAGAACCCGCAGGAGGCGCCCTGGATCTTGAAGGCCGCCACGAGGTTGAAGTTCAGGGTCCCCACGATGGACGAGACGATGCCCAGGGGGGAAGTGCGCATGACGCCGAAGTTGTGCATCCGCTGGTGGTGGTAGGCGGTCAGGAACGGCGAGCCGCCGGAGGCGGCGTAAAGGCCGGTCTGGCGATTCGACACATCCGCCTCCTCCAGGCGGGCGTCGGCGATGGCCTGGAGGAAGGCGCAGTGGGCGTAGAGCCCATGGGGGGCCATGGTGCGCAGCACGTCCCGCTTCACCGAATAGCGCGCCGGCCAGGTCCATTCCTCCTGGTCCAGAAAGTCAGTGCCAAATTCCTTGATCGTCCCGACCACCTTGCAGGGGATCTCCGGCTTTTGGAACGGCGGGTAAAGCTCGAAACCATGCCGCAACTCCCGGAGGCTGCGCGTCACGCTGGCCGCATCGTTGCCGATGCTGGTGATGAATCCGAGTCCGGTGATGAAAACTCTGGGCATGTCGGAGATTGGCGCGAGGGGGCTCGGCGGGGGGCGGGCGGCTTTAGCCGGAGCGGCCTGCCGGGAGCGAATCAGCCGCGCCGATCAAGACACATCCGGCGCAGCGGTCAACGCGGCAGGCGGTCCAGCCGCCTAGGCGTTGAGCGCGGCGTGCAACGGGGACGGGGGGGCGGGCGGCTCGGGGTCCGCCGCCTTCCCCTCGGCGGCGACGGCCGGCGGGATCGCCACTTCGACAAAACCGAAGGTCATGGTGATCTCCTCGGCGATCACGGCTTTCTCCTGGCCCACCCTAATCGCCCCTTCGAACGTAGCCAGAGGCATCTTCATCCGCCGGGGCTTGATCGACAGCGTCAGGATGTCTCCTGGACGGCAGATCCGGTGCGCGCGCACGCCCTCGCAGCCCGTGAAGAAGATCATATTCGGGGCGACTACTTTGCCGGGTTCAGTCTGGAGGCCTTCCAGGAGATACAGCACCGCCAGCTGCCCCAGAGCCTCGAGCATGATGGAAGCCGGCATCACCGGGTTGTCCTTGAAATGCCCCTGCAGGAAGAACTCCTGGCCGGAAATCTTGTACTTTCCGTTGGCGCCGATCGAGCTGACCGAGGCTTCGTTGAGGAAGAGAAAGGGCGGCTGGATCGGCATCACCGCGCCGATTTCCTCGATCGGCAGGAACTTGGTCGGCTTGGGCATCGGCAGCCCGCGGATCTTGCAGTCGATAAAGATCTTAACGTCCCCCACCGCGCGCAGATTGCGCAGGTCGTCGTTGTTGATGGTGAGTTGGAGCACGTCCTCCACCAAAATGACGATTTCCATCATCGTGAGCGAATCGATCCCCAAGTCCTCGATCAGGCGCAGGTCGTCGTCCGCATCCTTCAGCTTCGTGCGCAAATCCGGCTCCACGAAACGCTCGATGATCCCGATCACCACCGCCGGCACGTGTTCGGGGTTGCCGGTCTTGCGGTATTGCACCGCCGCCTCAAAGGTCGATGGCGAGCAGCGCTTTAAAGCCTCGCGCAGGGTGGTCTCGTCCTCAGGCCCGAACGGCCTGGCGAGCGCCACAAAAGGTTTGCTGCCACCCGGGCTGGATTGGACTGCTTCGGCCATGGTTTGGCCTTGGTATGTTTCCAAGGGCCCGCAAAGTAAATCCCATTCTTGGACGCGGGCGAGGCTCCCGTTCCGCGCCAGGGTCGTCCAGCACGAGCGAAAGTTCCAGCCGGCCAGTCCGGGGCTGGCGCCCGGAGTTGCCGGCGGTGCGGAACCCTCGCCCGGCGCTCCGCTCTAAGAGGTCGAACCGGCTGGCTCCTCACCACGAAGCTTGCTAGCCAGCCTTGGTTTCGTAACTTATGAAGGTTCCAAGCCCGACCCACCTCGCTCCCCGCATGAATGGAATCGCTACGCCCGAGTCTCTTCCCGTCTACCTGATCACACATGAGTTCTATCCAGTCCGCGGAGGGATCGCGACCTTCACTGAAGAGATCGCCAAGGCGAGCGCGAGTTTAGGCTATGACGTCGAAGTGTGGGCCCAGTCGGCGCCGGCCAATCTGGAGAAGACTTGGCCTTTTCGGCTGCGCCGGCTGCCCTTGAAGGGAACGCACGGCCTGCTCTGCCAGCTGCGGCTCGCCCGGGAACTGGTCTCCAACCGCCGGCGCCTCCGCCATGCCACCGTTTACATGCCCGAGCCCGGTCCGATGCTGACCATGATGCTCTTGCAGTTTTTCCATGCCTTCCGGCCGAACCGCCTGGTCCTGACCTTCCATGGCTCGGAGATCCTGAAGTTTGCGCGCAGCCCCTTCCGGCGCTGGCTGGGCCGGCAGCTGATCCGGCGGGCGACCCGGATCAGCACCCTCAGCACCTATACCCAGGAGCTCCTGCTGACCCATTTCCCGGAGGCCGCCGAGAAGGCGTTTCTCACCCCGGGGGCGCTGCGCACGGATTTCGTGGTGGTGCCGCCGAGGCCCGAGCGGCCCAAGGACAAGATCATCATTCTGACGGTGGGCCGCTTTCATCCCCGGAAGGGGCACCTGCGCACCCTGCGCGCGCTGCAGATGCTCCCCCCGGAGGTCCGGGCGCGCCTCGAATACTGGATCGTCAGCGGCCAGAGCAAGGGCAACTATGAGGGGATCGTGCGGGCCGCGGCCGCGTCCCAGCCCGACCTGGCGGTGCGCTTCTTCGGCAACCTGCCGGACGAGGAATTGGCCCAGGTCTACGACTGCGCCGACATCTTCGCCATGACGAGCGTCCCCCACGGCGAGAGCGTCGAGGGCTTCGGCCTGGTCTATCTCGAGGCGGCGGCCCACGGCCTGCCGGTGGTGGCGCACGATGTCGGGGGCGTCTCCGAGGCGGTGCTCGACGGGGAGACCGGCTACCTGGTGCCGCCGGACCGGCCCGCCCAGCTGGCCGCGGCCTTCGAAAAATTGATCCACGACCCGGAGCTGCGGCGGCGCCTGGGCGCCGCCGGCCGCGAATTTGCGCGCCGCAATTGCTGGAAGCGCTCCGCGGAGGCGCTGTTCAGCGCCGCGCGGTGCGCGGCATGATCCGCTCGCAGGTGCAGGTGACCGTCCGGTATGCCGAGACGGACATGATGGGGGTGGTCTACCACGCGAATTACTTCCCGTGGTTCGAGATCGGCCGGACTAACTTGCTGAAGGAACTCGGCGTGCCCTACCTCCAGCTCGAGGCGGAGGGCTACCGTCTGCCGGTCCTGGAGGCGAGCGCCCAGTTCCTGCGGCCCGCCGTCTACGAGGACACGGTCAGCGTCCACACGCTCCTGCGGGAAAAACCGCTGCTGCGCATCCGCCTGGAATACGAGGTGCGGCGCGCCGGCGAACTGCTCGCCACCGGCTCGACCGTCCATGCGTTCATCGACCGGGCCGGGCGGCCGATCCGGCCGCCGGCCTGGGCGGCCGCCCGGCTGAGCGCCGCCTTCACGGCGCCGGCGCCGTAGGCTCGGCCGCGCCGGCGGCATATTCCTCGAGCACCAGGGGATCGGTCTCGGCCGCCCGGGCCGCCCGCAGGAGACCCTCCGCCCGCGCCGCGCCCGCCAGCCGGCGCACCGCCCAGACCGCGTGCACCCGCACCAAGGGCGCCCCGTGCTCTGCCAGGCGCGCCAGGGGCCCGAGCAGCGTTTGCTCGCCGCTGTTGCCAGCCGCCACGCACGCGTTGCGCAGCAGGCCGGCCAGTTTCAGCCGCTTGACCGGCGTCGCCCGGAACACCGCCGCGAAGCGCTCCGGAGTCATCGCCAGGAGCTCCTCCCAGCTGAGCGCGGCCGCCTCGCCCCGCGCCGCCAGCAGCGTCCGGCGGCCGGCGCGGGCGAACCGGTTCCAGGGACACACCTCGAGGCAGACGTCGCAGCCGTAGACGCGGGTGCCGATCCCCGCCCGCAGCGGGCGCGGGATCACGCCGCGGTTCTCGATCGTCTGGTAGGAGATGCATCGGCGGGAATCGACGACGCCCGGACGCGGGAAGGCCTGCGTCGGGCAGGCGTCCAGGCAGCGCGTGCAGGTGCCGCAGAGCAGTCCGACCGAATCCGGCGCCGGACCCCGGGGCGCCCCGGGACCGCCGGTCTGCGCGCCGAGCGGCCCGTCCGGCTCGATGGGCGCCCGGGTCAGGATCGCCGCCAAGAACAGCCAGTTGCCGTGGCGGCGCGAGATCAGCATCGCGTTCTTGCCGGCAAAGCCCAGGCCGGCGCGCGCGGCCCAGCCCCGCTCGACGACCGGCCCGGTGTCCACGCACCAGCGGTAGTCGCCCGGACCGACCCCGCAGATCTCCTCCAGGAGGGCGCCGGCCCGGGCGAGCGCCGGCCGCAGGGCATCATGATAATCCGAATACGCGGCGTAGCGCGCCCAGACCGGGCGCGGCGCCGCCGGCGCCGGGGCGCCGTCGAAATAATTGACCCCGAGGGCGATCACGGTCCGGGCCCCCGGCAGCACCAGTTCGGGCGCCAGGCGCCGGTCCGCCGTGCGCTCCAGCCAGTGCATGTCCGCCTGGTAGCCGGCCGCCAGCCAGGCGCGCAGGCCGCCGGCCGGCGCCGGGGCGACCGCCGCGAACCGCACCTCGTCGAAGCCGAGCGCGGTCAGCGCCCTCCGCAGGCGCTCCCGGGCCTCACGCATGCCCGGAGCGGGCCCGCGCAAACTCGGCCGCCTCGCGGTGCCAGACCCGCAGGACGTGGGCCACCACCTCGCGCAGCGGGCGGCCGTCGGTGAGGACCAGCGTGCCGGTGCGCCGGTAGATCGGATCGCGTTCGGCGAACAGGACCCGCACGCGCTCGGCCGGGTCGTCGACCTGCAGGAGCGGCCGGTTGTTCTGCCGCACCGCGCGGGCCAGGATCGTCTCCAGCGAGGCGTGCAGGCAGATGACCACTCCCCGTTCGCGCAGGTGCTCGAGCAAACCGGGCTGGATCACCAGGCCGCCGCCGCAGGCGACCACCGTCCGCTCGGCCGGGTGGCCGCGCTCGATGAACTCCCGCTCCAGGCGCCGGAAGGCGGCCTCGCCTTCGGTCGCGAAGAGCTCCGAGATCGTGCGGCCCCGCAGGCGCTCGATCTCGTGGTCGCTGTCGAGGCAGGCGAAGCCCAGCCGCTGCGCGACCGCGCGGCCGACGGTGGTCTTGCCCGTGCCCATGAAGCCGACCAGATAAAGGTTTACGTCTTCTGCTTTCATCGCCTCACCCCGAGATATCAAAGTGCCGGGCAAAGTGAAGCCAACCCCTTATTGGGGCGCGGGGAGGGGCGCAGGCGGGCCGCCTCGCCTCCTAAAAGCTGCGCCCCGAGAGCCGGCCGCGCCCTAGGGAGTCGCGGGTGCCGGCGCGGGCGCGGGCGCCGCGGTCGCGGCGGCGGCCGGCGTCGGCTTGATGTCGAGCAATTCGACGTCGAAGATCAGCGTCGAGCCCGGCGGAATGCCCGGGCGGCCCTCGTCGCCGTAGCCCAGCTCCGGCGGCACATACAACTTGATCTTGCCGCCCTTGCCGATCTTCTGAATGCCCTCGGTCCAGCCGGGGATCACGCCATCGAGCGGGAACTCGGCCGGCTGGCCCCGCTGCGCGGAGCTGTCAAAAACGGTGCCGTCGACCAGGGTGCCCGTGTAGTTGACCTTCACGGTCTCGGTCGGCTTCGGGGTCGTCGGGTCGCCGGGGCTCACGATCTCGTACCGCAGGCCGGAAGGGGTCGTGACGACGTTCTTGTCGCTCTGCAGCTTGGCGAAAAACGCCGTCGACTGGGTCTGGCTCTGCGCCTTCATCTTCGCGACGTAGTCGGTCTGCTTGCGCTGCATGAAGGCCTCCAAATCCGGGCCGATCTTCTGCAGGTCGAACGGCGAATCCTTGCCGCCGATGCCGGCGGTGAAGCCCTTCAGCAGGGCGTCGGTCTGGGCCGGGGTGAACTGCAGCTGGGTGAGGCCGACTTTCTGCGCGACCACCCAGCCGACCTCCTCGGTGAGCTGCTCGTCGGTGTAGGCAGGCGCCGGGGCGGCGGCGGGGGCCGCAGCCGGCGCGGCGGCCGCGGCGGGCGCGTTGGCATCCTGGGCGCGGGCCAGGGCCGCGAAGCTAAGGGCGGTCAGAGCGACCGTGAGGGGTTGCTTGAGATTCATGCAAAGAAAGGCGCACCTTGCTCACGCTCCGGCCCGAAAGCAAACAATTATCCCCGCCCGGCGCGCGCGGCCACTCCCCGCTTGTCACCTTCGCGGCCGCACCCCATGTTCGACCTCTTTCCATGACGAATGCCGAGCAATTTTGGACCAGCCAGGATGGCCAGATCCTGGCGATCCGGAACAAGGACGAACGCACGGTCACCTTGACCCTGGCCTTCTGGCCCCGCCACCCCGCGGAGTTCGACTTCCTCAAGGCCCACCGGACCGAGCTGAAGTTCAGCGAGCGCAGCTCGCTGGCCCGCATCGGGATCGAAATGCTGCTCCAGGGCATCCCGGAGGTCGACGGCCACCGCCTGACGCTCGAGGCCGAGGCGTTCATCTACGACCCGAGTTTCCCGAACGCCCCGTACTGGAAGAAGCTCCTGCGCCCCGGCACTCCGGTCGGCCGCCTTTTCCTGGCCCCGGCGGCGGCGAAGCTTTCGACCGAGGAGATCTGGAATGCGATCAAGGCGAACGACCTCAAGCTGCCCGACACCATCAGCATCGACCGCGACGGCCGCGTCTTCCTCTCCCCCCACCAGGTGGCCTACACCCTCAATCCCAAGCTCAACCGGCTCACCTTCGAGCGGATCGTGAGCGGCGAGGCGGGCCGGACCTTTCTCGACCGGGTCCAGCTCCGGCACGAGATCTCCCCGCTCACGATCCCGCCGCGCTCGGGCATCCTCACGAGCTGCTCCATGTATTTAAGGGAACATTACGTCGTGCTCAACCAGGGCGAGGGCAACTTCGGCATCCACACGAGCGCCGTGCTGCTGGACCCGATCCAGACGTTCGGCACCAACATCATGCTCGAGATCTACAACACCGGCTCCCAGCCGGTGGTCAATCCGCTGGTGTCGGTGGAGATCTTCCGGGCGCCGGCCTTCACGGATCCGGAGTTCAAGACCCTGGCCCGCAAGCGCCAGCGCCTCCTGGCGACCGCCACGGACCTCTTCAAGAGCCTCGATGAGTCCGCCCCGAGGGACAGCGGGGAGGCGCGCCCCAAGACCCGCATCCTCGTCCGCGGCCAGAGCGCGACCATGGAGAACCGCTCGATCTGCCTGAAGGCCAACGACGACCTGAAGAAGTTGCTGGGCGAGAATGGCGGGGGCTGCGGGCACCGGACGATGATCCAGGCCCTGGACGCCGCTCCCGAGGATGCCGACACGCTGATCGTCGACTTCCTGCCCGACCTGCTCGAGCACATGGAGCTGGTGACGCGGATCGCGGACCTGAAGCTACGCCGGATCATCTTCCGCAAGGCTTCCCGCACCCACGGGTATTTCCTCTCCAGCAACGCGCACGCGCGGCTCGACACCTTCGATGCGATCGGCATCCAGAACTACTGGTACGACGAGCTGACCAAGGAGATCTACCTGCATGTCTATAAGAAGGAGCATGGCTTCTTCGTGCGCGAGGAGCTCAACCGGAAGTTCCAGGAAGCCACGATCCTGGCCTTCTATGGCTCGGCCGTCGGGCTGGAGAAGGTCGACACCGACCGGATCGCGGGCCTGGTCGACCAGCTGGCGTCCTTCATCGGGCCCAACGTCGGCGTGCTGACCGGGGGGGGCGGCGGGGTGATGCGCCTGGCGACCGACCAGGCGCGCAGCAAGGGCGCTCTGACCGGGGCCTGCTTCCTCGAGCTGGAGGCCCAGCCCCCGGAGCTCGGCGTCGACTTTTTCAATACCTTCCAGGAATCCTCCCGGCATTTCCGGCAGAAGTGGTTCGAGGTCGCCGACTTTTGCATCTTCAACGTCGGAGGCGTCGGCACCCTCGAGGAGATCGGGATCGAGATGTGCAACCTCAAGCTCGGGATCCGGCCGCGGGTCCCCTTCGTCTTCTTCAACGCGAAGTATTTCGCCGACCTGCGGCGCCAGATCCGCGAGATGATCCGCAGCAAGCGCGCGCCCGCCTGGATGATGGACTACATCCTGTTCACGGACGATCCGAGCGAGGTCGTGGCGTTCTACCGCAAGAAGCTGCGCGTCCTGTGAGCCCCCTGCCGCGTTCCGTTCTGATCGTCGGCGCCGGCGGGCGCGAGCACGCCCTGGTCCGGGCCCTCGCCTCCTCGCCGGCGCGGCCGCGGCTGCTCTGCGCCCCGGGCAACGCCGGCATCGCGGCCGACGCGCCCTGCCAGCCGGTGGCCGCCGATGACGTGCCCGGCCTGGTGGCGCTCGCGCGCCGCGAAGGCATCGAGTTTGTCGTCGTGGGCCCGGAGGTGCCGCTCGCCCTCGGCCTGGTCGACGCCCTGGCCGCCGCCGGCATTCCGGCGTACGGCCCGAAGGCCGACGGGGCCCGCCTGGAGGCCTCCAAGATCTACACCAAGGAGATCCTCCTCAAGTACGGGATCCCGACCGCGGCCGCGGCGATGTTCGAGGCGGCCGAGCCGGCGATCGCGTGGCTGCGCGCGCGGGCCGAGCCGGCGGTGGTCAAGGCGGACGGGCTGGCGGCCGGCAAGGGCGTCGTCGTCGCCGGTAGCCATGCGGAGGCCGAAGAAGCCGTGCGCTCCCTGCTGGCGCTGCGCACCGGCTCAGGGCCGGCGCGCATCCTCCTCGAGGAACGCCTCACCGGCGAGGAAACCTCGCTGCTGGTCGTCGTGTCCGGCCGCGACTACGTGATCCTGCCCGCGGCTCAGGATCACAAGCGGATCGGCGACGGGGACACCGGGCCGAATACCGGCGGGATGGGAGCCTGTTCGCCGGCCGCGGTGGTCACCCCCGAACTCCTGGCCCGGATCGAGGCCACGGTGGTCCGGCCGTCGGTCGACGCCATCGCCGCCGAGGGCATCGACTTTCGCGGCACGCTGTTCATCGGCCTGATGCTGACCCCGACCGGTCCGCAGGTGCTCGAATTCAACACCCGGTTCGGCGATCCGGAGACCCAGGCTGTGCTGCCGCGCCTGGAAACCGACACGCTCGCGCTGCTCTGGGCGGCCGTCCGCGGCGAGCTGCGCGGCCTGGAACTGCGGGTACGGCCGGAAACGGCGATTTGCGTCGTCATCGCGGCCCAAGGCTATCCCGGAGCGTACCGCCAAGGCGATCCGATCGGGCTGCCGGAGCCCGCTCAGTTACCGCCGGCGACGACGATTCTCCATGCCGGCACGGGCCGCGATGCTTCCGGCGGGCTGGTCACCCAGGGAGGCCGAGTCCTAGGAATTGTCTCTTTAGCCCCCACCCTACGAGCTGCGGCGGCGCGGGCCTATGCGGTCTGTGACCAGATCCGCTGCCCCAGCAAGTACTTCCGCCGCGACATTGGCGCGCGGCAGTTCGATCGCGCCTGAGAACACGCCCCCGCCCAGTTGCCTTCAGGCCGCCCTTGCTTTTATGTGCGTGGTCGATCCGATGCGGAAAAAACTACTCTTCCTGTTCCTAGGCTTGCTGGGCACGGCGGCGGTACCAGCCGCGCCGCTTGAAAGGGACCTGGGGCAGGGACTCACCTATTTCCGCGTGCACGGCCTGCCGGAGGATCTTCCTGCCGTGGGCCCGGCGCGCGGCCAGGCCATCATCCTCGATGTGCGCTATGTCCACGGCGATGCCGCGCTCGGCGCCGACCTGGCGATCTGGCTGCGGGCGCACGCCCATCTGCGCTCCCCGGTGTTTCTCCTCGCCAATTCGGCGACCAGCCCGGCGCTCCTCAGCCGGTTTTCGGCGGCTGACTCGATCGTCGGCCTGGTGATCCTCGGCCCGGCCTCCCCGGACCTGGCCACCGACGTTTCCCTGGCGGTCTCCGCCGCGGACGACCGCCGGGCCTACGAGGCGCTGGAGCGCGGCGTGAGCGTGGACGCGCTCCTCAACGATGCGCCCGACAAGGTCCGCAACGACGAGGCTCGGCTGGAGAAGGATCACCTGTCCGACGCCGATGCCGACGAGCCGCCCGCCGACCCCGGCCGGGCCGCGGACCGCAAGCCGCGGCCGCTGATCGACGCGGTGCTCCAGCGGGCCGTGCAGCTGGACCGCGGGCTGCTCGCCCTCAAGCGCCTGTGATCCGGCCCGCCCGCCCGCCGGCAAAGCTTTGCCTTTGGGGAATATTCGTATCCCGTTGATTTTCGGATGTCCGAGTCCAAGTACGTCCTCATCCTCTGCACCGCCAACATCTGCCGCAGCCCCATGGCGGCGGGCCTCCTGCGGCATGCCCTGCTGGGAATGCCCGAGCCGGTCCGCGGGGTCGGCGTCGTCTCCGCCGGAGTTTCCGCCCGGTTGGGCGCGCCGGTGACGGAGCATTCGGTCACCGCATTAAAGAGAGTCGGGATCGACATTTCGGACCATCGCAGCCAGCCGCTGACGCAAAAGCTCCTGGACCACGCCCTGGCGGTCTTCTGCATGACCGAGACGCACCGGCTCACCATCGCGGCCACGGCTGATCCGGTGCCGAGGCACCTCTTGCTCTTCCGCGAGTTCATGCCGGGCGACCGCGAGATCGAGGATCCTTTCGGCGGGCCGCTCGCCCTGTACGAGGGCGCCCGGGACGAGATGGTCGAGGCCGTCCCCTCGGTGGTCGAGTTCATCCGCACCCGGCTTCTGCCCAAGTAGCGGCCGCCGTTTCGGATTGCCGCCGCCGCGCGAAGCCCTTGGGCTCGCCTTTCCCTTTTTCACGCCTCCGGCGATCCGAATCTCCCATGCTCAATTCCGCTCCTCTCTCGCAGCTCGATCCCGAAGTCCATGCGGCCGTCGCCGGCGAGCTGACCCGCCAGCAGAACCACATCGAGCTCATCGCCTCGGAAAATTTCACCTACCCGGCCGTGCTGGAGGCGCAGGGCAGCATCCTCACCAACAAGTACGCCGAGGGCTACCCGGGCAAGCGCTGGTACGGCGGCTGCGAGCAGGTCGACAAGATCGAGACCCTGGCGATCGACCGGGCCAAGCGGCTCTTCGGCGCCGAGCACGCCAACGTGCAGCCGCACTCCGGCTCGCAGGCCAATTTCGCCGTCTACGCCTCCGTGCTCCAGCCCGGGGACAAGATCCTGGCCATGAACCTGAGCCATGGCGGCCACCTCACCCACGGCAACCCCGCCAACTTTTCGGGCAAGCTCTACCAGGTCGTCGCCTACGGGGTGCGGGAGGACAACCACCTGATCGACTACGACCAGCTGGCCGAGGTCGCCCTGCGCGAGAAGCCGAAGATGATCACGGTCGGGGCCAGCGCGTATTCGCGGGTGATCGATTTTGCGCGGATGGGCGAGATCGCCCGCGCCGCCGGGGCGCTGCTCTTCGCCGACATCGCGCACATCGCCGGCCTGGTCGCCTCCGGGCTGCATCCCTCCCCGCTGCCGCACGCCGACTTTGTCACCACCACGACCCACAAGACCCTGCGCGGCCCCCGCGGCGGCCTGATTCTCTGCCGGGCGGCCCACGCGAAGGTCCTGGACTCCGCAGTCTTTCCCGGCACCCAGGGCGGCCCGCTGATGCACGTGATCGCCGCCAAGGCCGTCTGCTTCAGCGAGTGCCTGAAGCCCGAATTCAGGGCCTACTCGGCCCAGATCATCCGCAATGCGCGCGAACTGGCCGCGGCCATGTCGGCCCGCGGGTATCGGATCGTCTCCGGCGGCACCGACAACCATCTCTTCCTCGTCGACCTGCGCGCCAACCTGCCGGAGCTGACCGCCAAGAAGGCGCAGGAGACGCTCGATGCGGCCAACATCACCTGCAACAAGAACACGGTCCCCTACGAGACCCGCTCGCCCTTCCAGGCCTCCGGCATCCGCCTGGGCACGCCGGCCGTCACCACCCGCGGCCTGCGCGAGGCCGAAATGAACGAGATCGCCGCCTGCATCGACCAGGTCCTGGTCGCCATCGGCAGTCCCGGCGAGGCGGCGGCCGTGGCCGCGTCCAAGGAGCGGGCGATCGCGCTGATGGGCCGCTTCCCCCTGCCCTACAAACTCTAATCTCCAGCCCGTCCCGATCCGTGTCCCCACCTCCCGATCCTCCGGCGCCCGCGCGGCCGCTCTCCCTCGGCGTCATCTTCCTGACGCTGTACATCGACCTGGTCGGCTTCTCGATCATCTTCCCGCTGGCGCCGAGCCTGATGGAGTACTATCTGCGGGTCGACGGCCAGTCCGGCGTGCTCGGATGGCTGCTCGTGCAAAGCAGCGCCGTCTCCCGCGCCCTCGGCCACGACCAGGGCTACGCCGCCGTGCTCCTGGGCGGGGTGGTGATGTCGTTCTACTCGATCCTGCAGTTCATCTTTTCGCCCATCTGGGGGGCGCTTTCCGACCACCATGGCCGCCGGCCCGTGCTGCTGGTGACGGTTGCCGGCACCGCCCTCGGCTACCTGATCTGGATCTTCAGCGGCTCGTTCTGGCTCTTCCTCGCCTCGCGCCTGATCAGCGGGACCTTCAGCGGCAATCTGTCCGTGGCGACCGCCGCGGTGGCCGACGTCACGACCCGCCAGGACCGCTCCAAGGCCATGGGCATCGTGGGCGCGGCCTTCGGCCTGGGCCTGGTGACCGGGCCGGCGCTCGGCGGCATCGCGGCCGCCCTGCACCTCGACTTCCTGACCGGGCACCCGGGCCTCGCCCGCTGGGGGATCAATCCCTTTTCGGTGCCCGCCCTGCTCGCCCTGGCGATGTGCCTGCTCAACCAGGTTTGGGTCTACCGCCGCTTCAAGGAAACGCTCCCGCCGTCGGCCCGGGCGGCCGTGAGGGACGAGCGGGTGCGCAATCCCCTGCAGGCGATCCTGCTGCTCGACAACGCGGACGCGCGCCGCGCCAACATCGTCGCCTTCGTCTACTCGGTCGCCTTTGTCGCGATGGAGACCTCCGTGACCTTCCTGGCGACCCAGCGCTTCAACTACGGGGTGACCCAGAACACCGAGCTGCTCGTGTGGCTGGGCTTCTTCTCGATCCTCACCCAGGGCTACCTCGTGCGCAAGCTGCTGAAGACGATGGCGGAGGTGAAGGTGCTCGCGCTCGGCCTGGTGCTCCTTTCGGCCGCCCTGCTCGCGGTCGCCGTGGCCGGCCAGCCCTGGCTCCTCTACGCCGGGCTCGCCGTCACCGCGGTCGGCTACGGCCTGGTCAACTCCTCCACCACGGGCCTGATCTCGCTCTATGCCGGAGCGTCCGAGCAGGGCCGCGTGCTCGGGGTCTTCCGCTCCCTGGGTTCGCTCTGCCGGGCGATTACCCCCCTCCTGGCCGGGATCGTCTTCTGGGGTTTCGGCGCGACGCCCCTGTTCATCGGCGCGGCGGTGATCTCGGTGGCCTCCCTGGTGCTCGCGCGGCGGCTGCCCCAACCGGCCAAGTGAACGGATGAAAGCGGCCGCGCAACTGCTGACGGACGGCCGTCGGTCCGTGCCCGGCCCGCGCTGGCTGGCGGTCCTCGCCCTGGCCTGCCTCGCCGGCGCCGCCGGCTGCCTCAGCTGGCACGGCGCCCCGCCCCGACCGGGGGCGACCCGCTTCGGCGCCGCGACGGTGATCGTGCCGGCCCGCCTGGTCGGCAACGTCCTGATCGTCGAGGCCAAATGGGACAAGTTCGGGCCGTATCACTTCCTGATCGACACGGGCGCGACCGAGACGGTGGTCTCGCCGGAATTGGCCCAGCGCTACGCCGCAACCGAGCTGCCCCAGCCGGCCGCCGCCAACGTGCCGGTGCGCTCGTCGACCGGCGAAGTCACGGTCCTGCCGGCCACGATCCTGAGCCGCCTGGAGCTGGGCAAGGTGCGGTTCGAAGCGGTGCCGGCCCTGATCTACGACTGCTCGACCCTGACCAGCCAGTACGGCGTCAAGATCGACGGGCTCCTCGCCTTCCCGCTCTTCCGCGAGGCGCGGCTGACGCTCGATTACGCCCGCGCGCGGGTGATCCTGCACCGCAACGACGAGTCGGCGAGCCCGCCGGGGGAGACGATCGCCTTCGACAACGAGGACAAGCGCCCGCTGATTCCGGTGCGGCTGGGCGAGCGCACCTTCGATGTCCTGATCGATTCGGGCAGCGACGAGGCGTTCAGCCTGAACCCGGCCGGCATCAATCCGAAGTTCGCCTTCGGCCCGGTGGACGGGCCGCTGGTCAGCACGCTGACCGGCGACCGCGCCGAGCAGATCGGGCGGCTGGCGGACACGCTGTACCTGGGCCGCTACGCGGTGCCCCGGCCGGTCGTCGACCTGACCGACGACCTGGCGGCGATCGGCGGGGGCATCCTCAAGTACTTCGTCGTCACCTTCGACCAGACGCGCGACGAGGTGACCTTCTTTCGCGACGCGCCCGACCCCGTGGCGATCCCGAGCCGGCGGGGAGTCGGGCTCAGCTTCAACCGGACCCCGGCGTACTGGCGGGTCGCCGCCGTCGTCCCGGCCTCGCCGGCGGACAACGCGGGCGTGGCGCCGGGGGACCTGGTGACGAAGATCAACGGCGAACCGGTGTCGGAATGGACCGCCCCCCGCTACGAACGGATGGTGGCGAACGGGGAGTCGGCCCTCCTCACCTTCCTCAACGGCACGCGCGAAGCCGACAAGCGCCTGCGCGTGGTGGAGATCGTGCCGTAGGGCGGCCGGCCGCTCAGGGCGCCGGCGGCTCGGCGCGCCGCAGGCGAAACGCCGCGGCGCCGTCGTGGCCGCACTCCCACGGCCGCGCGATGACCTGCGCTTCGAGGCGGAAGCCCGCCGCCCGCTCGAGGAAGGCCGCGACCACCCGCTCGTTCTCCTCCGGATCGATGCTGCACGTCGAATAGACGAGCCGGCCGCCCGGCTCGACCAGGCGCGCGGCCGCGGCCGCCAGGGCCACCTGCTGGCGGGCATGGCGGGCAAAGTCGCCCTCCTGCAGGCGCCACCTGACGTCGACCCGGTGGCGCATGACCCCGGTGTTCGAACAGGGCGCGTCGAGCAGGACGCCCGGGTAGCTGGTCGCCAGCCCCTGACGGGAGAGCGCCAGGCCGGGCTCCTCGAAAAGGTTGCCCTCGGCCACGACGGCCGCCGTGCGGCCGCCCGCCGCCAGGTTCGCGCGCAGGCGCACCAGCCGCTCGCCCGGCAGATCGAAGGCGACGACCCGGCCGGGGGCGGCGCGGTCGGCCATCAGAAGCGTCTTGCCCCCGGGCGCGGCCCCCAGGTCGAGCAGCGTCTCGCCCGGTTGCGGGGCCAGGAGGTCCACGGCGCAGCGCGTCCCGGGGTCCTGCACGTAGGCCAGGCCCGACCGCACCAGGGGCTCGGCATCCGCCCAGCGGCCCGCCGGCACCTCGAAGAAACCCGGCCAGCGGGTCGGCTTGAGCCAGTCGGCCGGGGCGCCGGACCCGCCCGGCCGCCAGCGCACATACACGGGGGCCGGCAATTGGTTCCAGTCGAGCAGCGCGCGGGTGGCCTCCCGGCCGAACTCGGCGAGCCACCGGCGCACCAGCCAGACCGGGTGGGAGTAGTGTTCGGCCAGGCTCGCCGCCGGCGCCAGCGCGGGCGGCAGGGACTCGGCCCGCAAGGCCTCGGCCAGGCGCCGGCCGACCGCGTTGACCAGGCGCGCCTCCGCGGGACTGGCCAGGACTTTCGTCTGTTCGACCGCATGATGGACGACTTTCGCCGTCTGTCCGGCCGGATCGGCCCCGTCGGACCCGGCCTCGATCAGCTCGAAGCCGGCGACAAACAGGGCGGCCCGGGTCACAAACCGCGGCGGATGGGCGATCAGTCGGGCCAGCGCCGCCTCCAGGCGGCTCGCGTGCCGGATCACGCCGAAGACCAGATGCTGGCAGCGGGCCCGGTCCACCGGCGAAAGCCCGGGGGGGATTTCATCCATCAGCCGGTCGATCCGCTCGCGCTCGGCCAGCCAGCGGGCAAGGAGGGCCACTGCGACCGGCCAGGGCGCAGTCTGGGAGGGGGGGGTGGCTGCCGGGGTCATGAGGCCCGGCAGAGACGCGATTTGACAAGGTTCACCATTGTACGCTCAACTCTCCGGTTCCGACCCACTTTCACGCAATCATGAATTCCCCCTCTGTTTCCGCACTCATCGCAAAAAACCCGGCCCTCAAGGTGGCCAAAGCCAAATTGGAGGCCATGGAGCCGGGCGCGTATGTGGTGCACCGGAGCTGGGGATTCGGCCAGATCAAGGCCTATGACGAGTCGGCCCAGCGCCTGACCATCGATTTCAAGGACAAGGCCGGGCACACGATGGACCCGGCGTTTTGCGTGACCACGATGGAGATCCTGCCGGAAAAGCACCTGCTGGTCCGCAAGGAGACCGAGACGGCCACCATCAATCAGCTGGCGGCCGAAAACCCCGCCCAACTGGTTGTCGAGGCGCTCCAGGGCTATCCCAACCACGCCACGACCGCGATCGACCTGGAGATCACCCTGGCCCAGGTGATCGGCGAGGAGAAATTCAAGAAATGGTGGTCGGTCGCGAAGAAGGCGGTCGCCAACGACCCGCGGGTCGCCGTGCCGGAGAAGAAGACCGAATGCTATATCCTGCGGGAGACCCCGGTTTCGGCCGAGGACGAGATCCTAGAGCAGTTCAACAGCACCCGCTCGGCCCGCCGCCGGATCCTCCTGGCCGAGGAGCTCGTCTCCGCCTCCGAACGGCAGGACACCAAGGCCGATCTGACCGCCGTCTTGAAGGGACTGGCCGATGCGGTCCGCGACAGCAACCAGCTGGACTCCGCCGAGCGCCTGTACGGGGCCGCGGTCCGCGACGACCTGGCCAAGTTGGCCGGCGTCGACGGCACGGCGCTGGAGCCCTCCCAGACCTCGCTGGTCGCCAACGCCCGCGACCTGCCCGCGATCGCCGAGAAGATCCCGGTCCAGTTCCAGAGCCGCTTCCTCGAGCTGGTCAAGAGCACCCATCCGATCGAGTGCCGCGACCTCGTGTTCAACCTGCTCAAGGTCTCCCAGGGCAAGTTCACGACCGAGTGCATCAACTTCCTGGTCGACAACGGCTATGCGGATGACCTGGCCGCCTCGCTCAAGCGCTGGCAGACCGAGCAGAATCTGCGCGCACCGGTCCTGCTGTGGATCGTCAAGAACCGGCACTCGAAGAAGTTCGCCAAGCTCCTGAACGACCTCATCACCCCCCGCCTCCTCAGCGCCATCTTCTTTGGGATCGACTACGAGGCCCTGCAGGCGGCGAGCGCCCGCCGGATCCCGCTGGCCGACATCCTGAGCGAGGATCCGGACCTGATCGCCGACCTGCTCTCGACCGCCGACCCGGAGACCGCCCGCGATCTGGCCAACACGCTCCTGCTCAACCAGGGCTTCGAGGAGCTGACCAAGAAATCCCTGCTGGCGCGCTTCATCAAGATCTTCCCCAACATCCAGTCGCTCGTGGCCGAAGCGGCCGAGGGCAAGGAGGAGCAGCTCCTCGTCTCCCGGCCGAGCTACGACCGCCGACGCGAGGAATACGAGACCATCGTCTCCAAGCGCATCCCCGAGAACTCGCGCGCCATCGCGGCGGCCCGCGAACACGGCGATTTGCGCGAGAACTCGGAATACAAGATGGCGAAGCAGGACCAGCAGGTGCTGATGGCCCAGAAGGCCCAGCTGGAGCGCGAGCTCGCCCGGGCCCGCGTCACCGATTTCAAGGACGCTCCGGCCGACCAGGTCGGCGTCGGCAGCTCGGTCGAGGTCCGGCACCAGGACGGGGCGGCCAGCACGTACGGCATTCTGGGCGCCTGGGACAGCGATCCGGCCAACCACATCATTTCCTACAAGACCCCGCTGGGCGGGGCCCTGCTCGGCAAGCGCGTCGGCGACACGGTCAAGGTCAAGACCGGCGCCGCGGAGGACACCTACACGATCGTCAGCATCAGCCGCTACGCGAATCCCGCCTAGCGTCCGGGATGGAGGTTTTTTTCAAAGGCCTCATCGCCGGGTTTATCATTGCGGTGCCGCTCGGGCCCGTGAGCGTGCTGTGCTTCCGCCGGGTCCTCACAGCCTCCCGGCTGATCGGCCTGTTCACGGTCTTCGGCGCGGCGGCGGCGGACACGATCTACGGCCTGATCGCCGCCACCGGGATCTCCGCGATCACGCACACCGTGCTGACCCACCGCGAGCCGCTGCGGATTTTCGGGGGCCTGTTCCTGCTCTACCTCGGCCTTTCGATGTGCCGCGCCAATCCGGCGGCCGAGCAAGCCGACGAGCGCAGCCTGACGGGCCTGCCCGCGGCCTTCTTCTCGGCCTTCGGCCTGATGATCGCCAATCCGACGATCATCATCTCCTTTCTGGCGGTCTTCGCGGCGATCGACCTGGGGGCCCACCGCCCCGGCGTGGCCGAGGCGAGCTGGCTCGGCGCCGGGGTCTTTCTCGGCTCGGCCGCCTGGTGGCTCGTCTACGAGCTGGCGGTGGCCCTGTGCGGCGAGCGCCTCCGGCGGGACGGCCTGCGGGCGATCGACGTGGCCGCCGGCCTGCTGATCTGCGGCTTCGGCGTCTGGCAGATCGCCGAGGCGGTCCTGCGCCGCTGATCCGGGCCGGGCAGTTGAGCGTTGAGTGTGCGCCGGCGGCCCCTCAGGCTGGGCCTTTCCTGTGAACGGCACCTGGGACATCCTCAAGACCCTTTCCGATCCGACCCGCCTGCGCCTGCTGGCGCTCGTGATGCGGGAGGAATTGTCGGTCGCCGAGCTCCAGGAGATCCTCGGGATGGGCCAGTCGCGGATTTCCTCCCAGCTCGCCCTCCTGCGTCAGGCGGGCCTCGTCGCCGACCGGCGCGCCGGCAAGAAGGCGTTCTATTCCCTCCGCGGCCAGCTGCCCGCCCGCCAGCTCTCGCTGCTCAAGGCGGCGGCCGAGGCGGTCGCTGAGCTGCCGGCCGTGGCCGAGGACCGGGAAAGCCTCGAGCGCATCCTCCAGAAGCGCCGCCGCCTCTCCGAGCAATACTTCAACCTGATCGCCGGGCGCCTGGGCAAGCATTACTGCCCCGGGCGGTCCTGGGAGGCGATCGGACACCTGGCCCTGCGCCTGACTCCGCCGATCGTGATCGCGGATCTGGGGGCCGGCGAGGGCCTGATCTCCCAGTTGCTGGCGCACCGCGCCCGGCAGGTCTGGTGCATCGACAATTCTCCGCGCATGGTCGAGGTCGGCATGGAGCTGGCGCGGAAGAACGGGCTGGCGAACCTCGCCTACAAGCTCGGCGACATCGAGGAGGTCCCGCTGGCGGACGGCTCGGTCGACCTGGCGATCCTCAGCCAGGCCCTGCACCATGCCCAGCACCCGCAGAAGGCGGTCGACGAGGCCGGCCGGATCCTGCGCCCGGGCGGCCAGGTTCTCATCCTGGACCTGAACGAGCACAGCTTCGAGCGGGCGCGCGAATTGTACGCCGATGTCTGGCTTGGCTTCAAGGAGAGCGCGCTGCTGGGCTTCCTCAAAAAAGCGGGGCTCATCCAGGCGGAGGTCGTGCCGGTCGCCAAGGAGGCGACCGAACCGTTCTTCGAGACGCTCCTGGCGAGCGGGGTCAAGCCGGCCGCCTGAACTCCCCCGCCCGCCCTCTTCCCATGCCATCCCGCCCGCTGGTCGCCATCCTCTGCCTCCAGGATTCGCCGCACGCCGAGGCGGCGGCCGAGATCGAGTGCGCCATCCTCGGCGAGGCCGCCGCGGTGCGCACCTTCGCCCTGCCCGAACGCCCGGCGCCCGGGGACTTCCCCCTGGCCGTCCTCGGGGCGGCCGCCCTGATCATCTGGCACAGCCTGCCGGTCGACGCCGCGCTCATCGGCCGGCTCTCCGCCTGCCGGGCGCTGATCCGCAACGGCGTCGGGGTCGACAGCGTCGATCTCCAGGCGGCCGCCGCCCGCGGCCTGCCCGTCTGCAACGTGCCGGACTACGGCACCGAGGAGGTCGCCGACCACGCCCTGGCGCTGACGCTCGCCCTCTGCCGCCAGTTGTTCGCCCTCGACGCGGAGGCCAAGCGCCTGGGCTGGCGGATCGAGGTGCCCGGCCGCCTGCGCCGCCTGGGCTGCCTCACCTTCGGCATCGTCGGCCTGGGCCGGATCGGGACCGCCGCCGCGCTGCGCGCCAAGGCTTTCGGCTTCCGGGTGATTTTCTTCGATCCGTACGTGCCGTCCGGGACGCACAAGGCGGTCGGCGTCGAGCGGGTCGCCTCCCTGGCGGACTTGCTCGCGCGCAGCGACATCGTCTCCCTCCACTGTCCCCTCACGCCGGAAACCCGCGGGTTGATCGGCGCCGAGGAAATCGCGCTGATGAAGCCGACCGCCCACCTGGTCAACACGGCGCGCGGCGACATCGTCCAGAAGGCGCCCCTGCTGGCCGCCCTGCGGGCGGGCCGCCTCGGCGGCGCCGGGCTCGACGTCGTCGAGCAGGAGCCCCTGCGCACGGCCGAGGAGGCGGCGACGCCCAATCTCATCGTCACCTGCCACGCCGCGTTCTGCAGCGTCGAGGGACTGGTCGAAATGCGCTCGACCTCGGCGCGGATCGCGCGCGCGGCCGTGCTCGGCCAGCCGGTTTGGAACCGGGTCAACTGACGCAGCGGCGGCGCACGAGCAGGGCGAGCCCGCAAAGGCCGAGGGCGCCCCAGGCGAAAGTCGCCGGCTCGGGCACGACCACGCTACCGACGACAAACGCCTGGTAGTGCGTCTCGGCGTCGTTGTCGTTGAAGCTGTCGGCCACGACCTGGCCGGAAACGACGGTGCTGTCCCCGTTGTTGATCGTCGCCGAGGGGGCGAGGACCGAGCCGATGAACTGGCCGCCGCCCAGAGTCACCGTGCCGCTGCCTTCGATGTTCCAAAGCAGCTGGGAGTCGTTCGTGCCCGAGTTCACGTTCACGCCCGAGCCGAAGATCGTCGTGCCGGCCGCGTTGATCACGTTGATCACGTAATTGACGCCGGTGGGGACGTTGATCTGGACGTTGCTGAACGTCTGCCCGTTGTAGGTGTTGCCGCTGATGTTGTTCGCGTTGAGCGTGAACACATCGACCCCGGTGCTCGGGTTGGTCGGAGCGGTCAGCACGAGATTCTGGCTGCTGACGGAGATCGTGCCGTTCGCGGTCGCGTTGGCCAGCGCGTTGGACACGGTGGTCAATTGGCTCGTCTCGGTGCTCCAGTTCCAGTTCGTGGGCGCCGGATTGTCGATCGGGTTGTTGCCCGCGTTCGCGGTGCCGGCGTTGGTGCTGTTCAGGCTGCCGCTGCTGTCGGAGAGGGTCTTGCTCGAGGCGTTCCACATCCAGCTCCCGGTGAGGGCCGGCGTGGAGGCATAGCCGCTGTTCAGCTGGGTCTGCCCGCTGAGCGTGAGCTGGCCGGCCACGTAGAGGGTGGGATCACCGTCCACGCCGAAGTTACCCGGCTGCGCGGCCACGGTCCCGCCGTCCAAGGTGAGGTTGCCGCCGATCGCGAGCGGGCCCTGGGTGTCGCCAAAATTGGTGAAGCTGCTGTTCGCGAAGCTGATGACGTTGTAGTTGCGCACATCTGTCTGGAAGGTCTCCAGCTCGGTGGTGAGCGAGGTGGCGGCCGCCTGCGCCAGGGGCACGGCCGCGCCGGCCGCCACGGCGGCCAGCAACAGGCGCACAACGCGCCGGAGACTGGGCACATTCATCTAGAAGATACAATCGGCACGGTCCGGCGACCCGGCAAGGCGTGAGGCATGGGTAGATCTACGCACCAGCCCAAGGATAGCAGCGTTCCCGGCCCTCAGGGCGGCGGAAAGCCGATTTTGGCCGCCGCCATCCGGAGCAGGGAGAGTTCCTCCCCCGTGCGCGGGGTCCGAAAGGCCGCCGCCAGGGCGGCCTCGGCGTCGGCGGGCGGACCGGAGTCGGCGCGCGCCAGGGCGAGCCAGAAGGCGTTCCGGGGCTGCACCCGCAGGGAGACCGGCAGCGCGCCCAGCAGCGCCGCCGCGCGGGCGGCGTCGCCGCCCCGCCAAAGCACGGCCGCCTTGGCGGCCGTCGCCCCCGCCGCGTCCGGATCGAGCGCGGCGGCCCGGTCGGCCAGGTCGCGGCTGACCTGGTCCAGCAGGCAGCCCAGGCAGATCCAGTCGGCGGCAAGCGCGTCGTCGCGGGGATCGTGGGCGACCCAGCGGGTGTAGAGGGCGAACAGCTGCGCGCGCTCCCCGCGCGCAAGGAAGCTGCCGCGCAGCGCCGCGTAGGCCCAGTTTGCCCCCGGATCGCGGTCCAAGATGGCAAGCCACGCCGCTTCCGCGCCCGGCGCGTCGCGCCAGGCGATCGCCAGGCGGCCCAGGGCGCGCAGGCCGGGCAGCGAGTCGCCACAGGCGGCGATGGCGGCGTCCCAGGACGCCCGGGCCGCCGCCGCGTCCTGGCGCAGGGCCTGCCGGCGCGAGTCCAGCGCGAGCGCGCGCGCCCGGTCCGGCCAATGGCCCCAGGCCCCCTGCGCCAGCAGGCTCTCCAGGCCGCGAAGGTCGCCTTCCTCGGCGCTCAGTTCCGCGCCGATGTCCGCCACGGCCGGCGCCGCGCGCAGCGCGGGCGCAAGGGACTGGAGCCAGGCCAGCGCCGCGGGCCGCCGTCCGAGGTCGGCGAGCCAGCGCCCCAGCAGGGCGGTGTCGGAGGGCGGCCCCGCGGCGGCCGCGGCCTGCATGCCGGCCAGGAGCGAATCCCAGCCGGGAGACTGGGCGGTGCGAAAATCGGGCTGCGCCCCCGGGGCGAACAATGCGAGCGAACGCCCGAGCAGGGCGCCCATCCGCGCGCCGTCCCGCTGGCGCGCCGCCTCGGCCAGCAGTTCGATCGTGGCGCGGATGCGCACGCTGGGCTCGCGCTGGAGATCCGCGAGCGCGGCCCGGGCCGCCGCAGCTCCCGCCGGGTCCGCGTTCCAGAGCCGCCGGGCCTCGTAAGTGAACCGGGCGTTGAGATTGCCCGGCTCGACCGCGATCAAGGCGGCGAGCTCGCGCTCGATGTCCAACTCGCGGCCCTGGGCCGTCGCCAGGGCGACCGCCAGGCGGTGGTAGGCCACCTCCCGCTGCGCGGCGGCGCTGAATCCGGCCAGGGCGGCCTGGGCGGTGTCGTAGCGCCCGAAGCGCAGAGCCTCCTCGACGAGCGCCGCGCGCAGGGCCGGATCGCCCGGGGCCAGCCGCGCCGCCTGTTCGCGCGCCGCCACCGCCTCGGGCGAGCCGATCTCCGCCAGTTCGCGGGCGGTCTCCTGCCAGGTCGCCAGGTCGGCCGGCTCCAGCTGCGTCGCCCGCCGCAGCGCCAGCACCAAGTTCGCGTAGTCCTTGCGCGCCGCGAAAACCCGGGCCTCGGCGAGCGCCTGGCGGTTCTGCCATCTCGCCCACAGCGGCCGGCCGGCCGCATACGCGGCGGCGGCGAAAACCACCACGCCGGCCCCGATCCCCAGCGTCCGAATCGCGTCCCACTGCGCTTCCGTCAGGCGGTCGAGCCAGCGGCCGACGGCGCGGCGCAGATTATCCCCGGGAAAGGCCATGAGCAGCGGTGAAAGAAAGCCAAAAAGTCGGGCATCGGGCCAGCCGACGCAACGATCAACTTCCCGCGCCCGGCCGGCCCGGGCCGGGCTCCAATAGAAGCAGCCGCGGCGCCCATTCCTGCAGCCAGCGCACCGCCGCGGCGCGGTCGGCCGTCTCCAGGATCAAAGTGAGGTGCGCCACGTTTCCGTCGCGCCGGCCCTCCCGCACCCGGCGCCAGCGGCGGGCGCGCAGGTCCCCCGGATCCAGCCGGCCCTCGACCCGCGCCTTGGCCAAGTCGGCGTCCCAATGGCAGAAGAACACGGCCAGGGGACGGCCGTCCGCGGTGAAGGCATACCCCGTGAACGGCAGCGCCTGGCCGCCGACGATCGCCTCCACCCGGCCCCAGTCGGCCACGCGCGTTGCGCCCGCCGCCGGCAGGCAGATCGTCGGGTCGTGCCATTCCGGATTTTCCCCCTGCGCGGCGCCGCCCTCCCAGGCGACGAGAAAGGCCCAGGCCCGCGCGCCCGAAGCCGGATCGCGCCCCTCCAGCCCGCCGGCCGCGGAGCTGCGCAGGATCGCCTCCGCGCGGGCGGGCACGGGAGTCGGCCGCCAGGCCGCATCCGGAGCCCGCAGCTCCCAATGCCGGAGCGGCGGCCCGCCGCGGCCGCGCTCGTGGCTGCGGTACCACGCCTGCGTGCCCGCCTCGGCCGCTCCGCAGACGAGCAGAACGGCCCAGGCCGCCGGGCGGAGGCGGCGCCGCCAGCTCCCCGCGGCCGGCGCGGGCGCCGCCGCGGCCGCCGGCGCGCGGGCGGCCCGCGCCGAACGCAGGGCCAGGAACAGGACCGCGCCCAGCGCCGCCACGAGTTCGGCCGCCCCGGCGCGGTCGTGCCAGCGCTCGCTCGCCGCCAATCCCCGCGCCGCCGCGATCTGGGTGAGCACGCAGGTGCGCGCGACATTGGCCGCCCAGGCGGCCAGAAACGAACCGAAGAAGAGCGTGAGGCGGCGCGCCGGCGGGAGCCGGAAAAGCTCGCCGCAGAACCAGGCGGACATGCCCACCGCCTGCAGCGAGCGCAGGCCGCTGCAGGCCTCGTCCACGCCGACCAAGCCGGTGCCCACCACGATCACATTGCCGCTGACCAGCGCCGGATGGCCGAGCACCGAGACCAGCTCCGCAGCCAGCCGGGCGTTCACGGCCACCAGGTTGTCCACAATCCAGACCTTGACCGGGGTCGGCCAGGTCAGGGCGGTGAAGACAAAGGCGGTGGGAAAGGCGAAGTGCCGGGCCCAGCGCGCGCCGCCGGCCAGGGTGAGCGCCGCGAGCGTGACCGCCAGCGCCGCCAGGCCGCCCCCCCACTGCGCGGTGGGCCAGAGCGCGTTCGCCTCGAGCACGGGCAGCGCCGCCGCGTAGACGAGCAGGCCCGCCCCCAGGGCGGCGGCGGCCAGGCGCCGCTCCGCGGCGGCCGGCGGACGGGGGGCGGGCGCCCACCCGAGGCGCTCCCTCGCCAGGAAGAGCGCGAGCAGCGGCACCGCCCAGCCGTAGGCTTGGTCCGGAGCGATCGACCACGCGCGGCTCCAGCGCCCAAGCAGCGGCCCCCACAGCAGGGCGGCGGCCAAGAGCGGCAGGAGGCGGCCGTCGCCGGCCGGGGCGCGAAAATCCGGGGCGCCGCCGGGCCGCCGGCCCGCGGTGCCGCCGCCCGGCGCCGTCATTCCACCGGCGCGCGCGCCCGGTAAAAGGCTTCGCACATCGCGTAGATCGCCTTGGGCGAATCCATCGTCAGGGCCTTCGCCGCCAGGGCCTCGGCTTCGGACATCTTCATCGCCCGGATCACGTATTTGACCGGCGGCAGCCAGGTCGGCGTCATGCTGAGGCTGTCGACCCCCAGCCCGAGCAGCAGCGCCGCGAAGACCGGGTCGCCCGCCATCTCGCCGCAGACGCCGACCTCGATCTTTTGCCGGTGGGCCGCGACGATGATCTGCTTCAAAGTGCGCAGCACCGCCGGATGCGACGGCTCGTAGAGGTGCGCGATCCGCTCGTTGCCCCGGTCGATCGCCAGGAGGTATTGGATCAGGTCGTTCGTGCCGACGCTGAAGAACGCGCAGCTGGGCGCCAGCAGGTCGGCCGTCAGGGCCGCGCTTGGGATCTCGATCATCGCCCCGACCTTGAGCTGCTCGTCGAAGGGCAGGTTGCGCGCCCGCAGCTCGGCCTTGCACTCCTCGAGCAGCGCGTTGGCCCGGGCCAGCTCCTCGTTGCCGCTGATCATCGGGTACATCAGCTTCACGTTGCCGCGCACGCTCGCCATCAGGATCGCCCGCAGCTGGTCCTTGAAAATGAGCGGGGTCTCCAGGCAGAAGCGGATGGCGCGGAAGCCGAGGAAGGGATTGGCCTCCTTCAGGAGCAGCTCCGGAATATGCGCCATCGGCTTGTCCCCGCCCAGGTCGAGCGTGCGGATGATGACCGGATCGGGTGCCAGCGCCTCGGCGACGGTCTTGTAGGCGAGGAATTGCTCCTGCTCCGTCGGGATGCGCGCCTGGTTGAGGTACAGGTATTCGGTGCGGAACAGGCCCACGCCGGCCGCGAAGTACTCCTTCACCTGGGGCACTTCCTCGACCTTTTCGATGTTCGCCATCAGGATCACGGTCCGGCCGTCCTTGGTGACGGCCGGCTGCCGGTTGGCCTCGAACAGCCGCTGCTCGTAGGATTTCTTCTGCTTCTGGATCTGGCCGTAGCGGAAGAGCGTCTGCTCCGACGGGCTGAGGATCACGATCCCCTCGTAGCCGTCCACGATCGCCCAATCCCCGTTTTTCACCCGGCTCGTCAGGTTGCGCACGCCCACCACCGCGGGCACCTTCATCGAGCGGGCGACGATCACCGCATGGCTCGTGCGGCTGCCCGAATCGGTCACCAGCGCGAGCGCGGCGCTGCGATCGATGCTGGCCGAGTCCGACGGGGACAGGTCATTGGCGACGACGATCCGCTTCTCGGCGAGGCGGCTGAGGCTGTTCTCCGCCTGCCCGAGGAGGTTTTGGAGCACCCGCTGGGCGACGTCGCGGATGTCGCCGGCCCGTTCGCGCAGGTACTCGTCGTCGATCTCGGCAAAGGCCCGGATATAGCGCTGCGAAACATTGTTGAAACACGTCTCGATGTTCCGCCCAGTGGTCTCGAATTCGCGGATCGTCTCAGAGATCAGCGCCTGGTCCTCCAGCACGAGCAGGTGGGCGTCGAAGATCAGGGCCTCCTCCGAGCCGAGGTTCTTCTCGACCTCGCTCTGGATCTTGGCGATCTGCTGGCGAGTGACTAGGAGCGCCTTCTCGAAGCGCGCGATCTCGTCGATCCGCTTCTCCGAATCGACCTGGTAGCTCACCACCTCCACTTCGCTCTGCAAATAGACGAAAATCTGGCCATAGGCGATGCCCTGCGAGGCGGATACGCCTTGCACGATCACCTCCTGGGTCGGCCGGTTGCTCGAAGCCATGCGGATGCCTCCTGAATTGCGCGTGCAGCAGGCGGCGCCGGAGGATAACGCCGCTAGCCGGCTGAGGGTCAAACGGGAATTTTCACAATCTGCATTCCGGGCCGCTTTTAGGCGAGCGCGGTCTCGGCGACGAAGGCGGAGGCGCCCCAGGCCTTCCGGATGGCCGCGCTGAGGTCGGCGCCGTCCGGGCCGCCGGCCGCCGGCAGCAGCGCGAAGCAGGCGCTCCCGCTGCCGCTCAGGCGGGGGGCCAGTCCGAAATCCCCGCGCAGCCGCTCCAGGAGCGCCGGCAGCGCCGGAAACTTGTCGAAGGCGGGCAGCTCGAACTGGTTGAACAGGAGCTCCTCGGCCGGGGCGCCGCGCGCGTCGATCCAGGCCCGGAGGCGGGCTTCCGCCTCCGCCGCCAGGGGCAGGCCTTCGGGCCGGGCGGACAGCCGGGCGTAGGCCCAGGCGGTGGAAATGCCGAATCCCGGCTTGAAGAGCAGGATCCGGCGGCCCCGCAGGCGGCCCTCGGCCTCGGCCGGAAGCGCCTCCAGCCGCTCGCCCCGGCCCCGCATCACGACGGGGCCCGGGGCGAGGAACAGCGGGCAGTCGGCGCCAAGACCGGCGGCGAGGCCGGCAAGGGCTCCGGGCGCCAAGGGGGCGGCGGCCCGGCGCTGCAGCAGGCGCAGGGCGGCGACCGCGTTGCTGCTGCCCCCGCCCAGCCCCGCGCTCATGGGGATGCGCTTGCGCAGCGCAAACCGGAGCGCCGGAGCGCCCCCGCCGGCCGCGCGGAAGGCCGCCGCGGCGCGCAGCACCAGGTTGGCGGCATCCGTCGGCACCGCCGGATCGTCGCAGGCGAGCGTGTCGGCGTCCGCGGGCTCGGCCGCCAGTTCGTCGCCCCAGCGCAGGGGAGCGGCGACCGACAGCAGGTCGTGATAGCCGTCCGGGCGCCGCCCGGTGACCGCCAGGAACAAGTTTACCTTGGCCGGCGAAAATTCGGTCACGGCGCGCGGCCGGCCAGCCCGGCCAGGAGGTACTCGAGGTAGGCCACGTCGGCCGGGGTCGTCAGTTTCGGGTTGGGATGGGGGTTCTCGAGCAGCGCCACCGGCAGGCCAAGCTGCTCCACCGCCGCGGCGTCGTCGGTGATGGTCCGGCGCCGGGCCTCCACCCGCGCGTAGGCCCGGTCGATCAGCCCGCGCTCGAACACCTGCGGGGTTTCCATCGCCCAAAGCCGGCTGCGGTCGAGGGTGCGCAGGTTGGCGCCGGATTGCGCGCGGCCGGCGTCGCGGTGCATCTTGATCGTGTCGGTCACCCGGTGCGCGAGCACGACGGCGTTCTCGTCGCGGACGATCTTGTGGAGGGCGACCAGCTGCTCCGGCCGCACCAGGGGCCGGGCGCAGTCGTGGATGAAGACGTAGGCGATGTCGCCCGGCAGCGCGGCCAGCGCCTCCCGGACCGAGTCCTGGCGGCGGCGGCCGCCCCGCACCAGCAGCGAAGGGGTCGGCGCGCAGGCCGCCAGGGCCAGCATCTGCCGGCGGTCCCGGTAGACGATGACGTACAGGTCCGCCACCGCGCTGGCCATGAACGCCCCCGCGCAGTGGGAGAAGACCGGACGGCCCCCCAGCGTGGCCAGGACCTTGTCCGCCACGGTCCCTTGCATGCGTTTGCCGCTGCCGGCGGCGAGAAGGATGGCGGCGGTGCGAGACATGGGGGGAGGCTAGGTGATTTCCGCCAGGATGGCGCGCACGGCCGCGGCGGGATCCCGAGCCTGGAGGATTGGCCGCCCGACGACGAGAAAATTGGCCCCGGCACGGGCGGCGGCCGCCGGCGAGAGCACCCGCTTCTGATCGTCGCCGCCGCCCTCCCCCGCCGGCCGGATTCCCGGGGTCACCAGCTGGACCTCCGCCGGGAGACGGGCCCGCAGCAGCGCGATCTCCAGCGGCGAGCAGACCAGGCCGGACAGGCCGGCGCCGACCGCCAGGTCGGCCAGGCGCGCCACCTGCGCCTCCGGAGCGGCGGGGACCCCGATCTCGGCCAGGCCGGGCCCGTCCATCGAGGTGAGCACCGTCACCGCGAGCAGGCGCAGGCCGGGCCGGGCCCGCGCCTGGGCGGCCGCGAGCATCTCGCGGCCCCCGGCCGCGTGCACCGTCAGCATGCCGATCGGCAGCGGCGCCAGGGAATCGACCGTCCGGGCCACCGTGTTCGGGATGTCGTGCAGCTTGAGGTCCAGGAAGACCTCAAAGCCCTGGCCGGCGACCTCGCGCACATAGTCCGGGCCATAGGCCGTGAACAATTGCAGGCCGATCTTCACCCACCGCAGGGAGCCCCGCAGCTGGCGCAGGATCGGCTCGGCGGCGGCGCGGTCGGGGACATCGAGGGCAAGGATGAGGTCGCAAGGCATGCGCGCAGTGAAAACGGACCCGGCCGCGGGAGGAAGGCGATTTTTTGGCATTGGTGTCCAGCGATAAGTCCCTAGTTGTTGCGCATGAGCGGGTCCTTTCGCATCGGCCATGGTTACGACATTCACCGGATCGTCCCCGGCCGGCCGTTGGTGCTGGGCGGAGTGCGCTTCGCCGTCGACTTCGGCCTCGAGGGGCACAGCGATGCGGATTGCCTCACCCACGCGATCTGCGACGCGATCCTCGGCGCGGCCGCGCTGCCGGACATCGGCCACTTTTTCCCCAACACGGATCCCACCTGGAAGGACGTGGACTCGCAGGTGCTGCTGCGCCAGGTGGTGGCGGAGGTGGCGGCCCGGGGCTTCGCTCCGGTCAACCTCGACGCGACGGTGATCGCGGAGAAGCCGCGCGTGGCGCCGCAGCTGGCGGCCATCAAGGCCGCCCTGGCGGCCTCGACCGGCCTGCCCGTTGGGGCGATCGGCATCAAGGCGACGACCAACGAGGGGGTCGGCGAGCTCGGCCGCGGCGCCGCGATCGCCGCCCACGCCGTCGTGCTGCTGGCCAGCCGCTAGGCCGCCGAGCCGCCGCCATGGTGCCGCCCGTCCGCCGCCGCCTCCTGGCGCCCAGCCTGCTCGCCGGCCTGCTCTTGCTCGCCGGCTGCCGGCGCCGCGAGAGCCCGGTGGCGCGCGGGGATCGCGACCAGGTGCTGCATCGCAGCCTCGGCTACGAGGTGGCCGATCTCGACCCGCAGCTGGCGGCCGGGATCGCCGAGCAAGGCGTGGCCTCGGCCCTCTTCGAGGGCCTGGTGACGGAGGATCCGCACGATCTCCACCCGGTTCCCGGCGTCGCGGAACGCTGGGACGTCACGCCCGACGGCATCGCCTACACGTTTCACCTGCGGGCGGACGCCCGCTGGTCGGACGGGCGGCCGGTGACGGCGCAGGACTTCGCCGACTCCATCCGCCGCATCCTCACCCCCTCGCTCGCGGCGGACAACGCGAGCCTGCTGTACGTCCTGCAGGGAGCGGAGGCGTACAACCGCGGCGTCGCCGCGGATTTTTCGCAGGTCGGGGTCGCCGTGGCGGGGCCCCGCACCCTGCGCCTCACCCTCGAGCATCCCACCCCCTATTTTCTGAGCCTGCTCACCCACGCGGCTTGGCTGCCGGTGCCCCTGGCGACCATCGCCAAATACGGCCCGACCGACCAGCGCGGCAATCGCTGGACGGAGCCCGGCCACCTGGTCGGCAACGGCGCCTTCGCGCTCAAATCCTGGCGGCCTGACCAGGAGCTCGTGGTGGAAAAATCCCCGACGTATTGGGATGCCGGACACGTGCGGCTGAACGCCATCCACTTTTATCCCCTCGACAGCGTCGAGGCCGAAGAACGGGCTTTCCGCGCCGGCCAGCTCCACATCACCGATGCCCTGCCGGTCGGAAAATTGGACGCGTACCGGCGCGACGCGCCGCAGTTCCTGCGCCTCGACCCCTACTTGGGAACCTATTTCTACCGCCTGAACGTGAACCGGCCCTTCCTCAGCGACCCGCGGATCCGGCGCGCCCTGGCCCTGGCTGTCGACCGGGGCGCGATCGTCGGACGGATCCTGCGCGGCGGCCAGACCCCGGCCGGAGCCTTCACGCCGCCGGGCCTGGACGGGTACGAGCCGCCGGCCGGCTACGGCACTGACTTTGCCGCCGCGCGGCGCCTGCTCGCCGAGGCGGGCCATCCGGGCGGCAGCGGCCTGCCGGCCTTCCGCCTCGTCTACAACAACTCGGAAAACCACCGGCTGATCGCCGAAGCCCTGCAGGAGACCTGGCGCAAGGAGCTGGGCGTCGAGGTGCAGCTCAGCAGCCAGGAGGAGAAGACGATGCTGGCCGCCCGCCGGCTCGGGGACTACGACCTGATGCGGTCCAGCTGGATCGCCGACTATGCCGACCCCAGTTCGTTCCTCCAGGTGTGGGCGTCGGATAGCGGCAACAATTACACCGGCTGGTCGACCCCGGACTACGACTCCCTCCTGTTCGCGGCGGCCCGGACCGCCGACCCGGCCGCGCGCAATGCGCTCTGGGGGAAGGCCGAATCGCTGTTACTCGCCGGGGCGCCGATCATTCCGATCTATTATTACACCCATGTCTTTTTGATCCAGCCTTCGGTCCACGGTTGGTATCCCACCCTGCTGG
>Ga0302320_10003043_pt1 | contig 39108 bp, 32 predicted proteins | sample Bog_T0_3_FD_202130 | JGI IMG/M metagenome (GOLD analysis project Ga0302320, IMG submission 202130) | Peat permafrost microbial communities from Stordalen Mire near Abisko, Sweden - Bog_T0_3 | ecosystem: Environmental > Terrestrial > Soil > Wetlands > Peat | place: Sweden: Abisko, Stordalen Mire... | reverse complement strand
ACCGTCGGCCAGTGCTTCCGCCCCGTAAGCGCAACAGCCAGTTCCGGTGCAGATGGTTACCCATTTTGTTTTGGTCTTGCGTTGCGCAATTACTTTCTTCCTAAGTGCTTCGAGGTCTGCAGAAATCATTAGCTTAGACATACTGGTTGCACCTCTTTATCGAGAGACTTGATGATCTTCTCAAGTTTGTTTCGCGATGGGCTGTGGTAGTACTGCTTGTCAACCTGAATGACCGGCGCGAGTGCGCAGCACCCCAGGCAGTGGACCGTCGTCAGGGAGAACTGCTGCTCCGCATCGGTCTGTCCTGGCTGTAGGCCAAGCGTTGCCGAAACCCGTGTCAGCATTTCCGCAGCGCCCCGAACGTGGCAGGCGGTTCCGGTACAGACCTGAACACAATGGCGGCCCCGCGGCTTCAGACTGAAGGTCTCGTAGAAACCTGCGATGGTATAGATTTCCTTGACCGTTACATTCAGGCGAGCAGAGATCCAGTGCAGGATGTGGCGCGGGAGCCAATTGAATTTCTCCTGTGCATCCAGCAGTACCTGGATCAGCGCGCCCTTCTCGAAATCGTACTTTTCCAGAATCGTGTCAACTTCACGAAGGTCGTCTCGGATGTCGAGAATGGCCCGTTCCTTTTTCTTGATCTGGCCCAGGCTCTGCGCGTGATACTTCGCCTCCGACTCAAGATAGGCGAGTTCATCGAATAGCTGCCGATTGTCGAGCCCGAGAGAATACGCCTCTCCAAGAACCTCCAACCCACGCAGCAGCACGTCGTTCTTGTCCGGCGTCGGGGCAGAAACAGGAATAGGTTCAGTGACGCCCTCCCGCTCTTTGCGAAGGACATTCAAGCTCATGCCCCTGCGCACCGAGTCGAGAAGTCTTTCCGGATCGAAGGGCTTGGTCAGGAAGTCGAAAGCGCCAACCTTCATGGATTCGACTGCGGAATCCATTGTGCCGTGGCCAGTGACCATGATCGGTACAGTGCAAGGCTCGCTGGTGGACAAGTGTCCTAGAACCTCGATCCCATTCATGCCCGGCATCTTGAGATCTACGAGCACCACACCGGGATGCGCAGAGCGCACCAGGCTCAACCCTTGTTGTCCGTTCTTCGCCACTGCCGCGCGATATCCCCCCATTTCGAGGGTTTGGCGACAACCTTCGGTAAAAGTCTCTTCGTCGTCAATGACGACAACATCAAACTGGCCTGGAAGCGGCCGCTCTGCCGCTGTTTCTGTCATGGTTTCCATCGGCAACCCTCTTTTGCTTTATGCGATTCATGCGACATCGACGCATCAAGCTCACTGCCTAGTAATGCAGGTCGCGGGCCAATCCCGAAGGTGAGTTCGGATAATCAGGATCAGCGTCGGCAGGGACGATGCAATGATTGGAGTTGCAATGGACTTTGGAAGATCGGATGAGGAGAGCCCGCTGTGGGACGTTTGTCGCAGGACCGGTACATTTCGTCGCATTCACATCGCTGGTGGTACGAAATGTGCCAGTAACGAATTCAGTGGCGTTGCGTGTGTGCGCTGGTTCGCCTTAGTTGACGCCGTCTTCCAAGCCGTACCTGCGCATCTTCTCGCGCAGCGTTTTACGGTTGATTCCCAGGTGTTCTGCCGTCCTGGTCTTGTTTCCATGAAACTGCTCAATGGCCCTGACAATCTCAGTCCGCTCCACGCGAGCCAGATAGCCCCCGTCCTTGTCAGCGTCGTGGGCGAGGCGCTGCCCATCCGCACCGGGCAGTTCAAGACAATCCTCATCGTGATACGGAAGATCGGAGAGCTTGATCACACTACCCTCGCAGGTCACGACGGCGTATTCCAGTGCGTTGACAAGTTCGCGTACGTTGCCCGGCCAAGCGTGTGTTTTCAGAAATTGCATGGCTTCCTCTGAGAGAGAGAGCCCCGGTTTCTGTTTCTCGTTGGCAAGCTTCTTGAGGAAATAGGAGCTGAGCGCCGGCATGTCATCCAGCCGGTCGCGCAGCGGGGGCACAAAAATATGAATGACGTTGAGCCGGTAGAATAAGTCTTCGCGAAATCTTCCCTCGCGGGCTGCGGCCAGCAGATCGCGATTGGTGGCGGAGATGATACGCACGTCCACCTTCTTTTTCTGCGTGGATCCGACGCGGCATATTTCGCGCTCTTGCACCACGCGCAGCAGCCTGGCTTGCATCTGGAGACTGACATTCGCGATCTCGTCGAGAAACAGCGTTCCACCTTCGGCGAGTTCGATCTTTCCCACGGTGCTTTCGATCGCGCCGGAAAAAGCGCCTTTCACATGGCCGAAGAGCTCGCTTTCAAAGAGGCTTTCCACCAGCGTCCCGCAATCCACGGTGACAAAGGCCTTGTTTGCTCTGTCGCTCAAGCGGTGAGTGGCTCGCGCGACGACTTCCTTTCCAACGCCCGTCTCGCCGGTGATAAGCACCGTGGAGTTTCCAGGCGCAGCCTTCTGAACCAGGCGGGTCACACGATTCATAGCGTCGGAGTCGCCGATGAGGACATCCGACAGCATCTTGCGGTCGAGTTCCTGGGCTACGCAGGCATCTTCGAGTGTCTTTCTTCCGACCCTGGCCGCTTTTAGAACAAGGTCCGTCAGGGCCTCCGGAGTAAAAGGTTTGGGGAGATAGTTGTAAGCCCCATGCTTGATGGCTTCGACCGCCGAATCGATACTGGCATAGCCGGTCATAATGATGACCATTACGTTGGGTGACTCTTGTTTGAGCTTTTGCAGCACTTCCATCCCCGGCATTCCCGGCATCTTCAAATCCAGCAAAGCTACATCGAAGGACTCCCGACGCGCTCTTTCCAAGCCCTGCGCACCGTCGCACGCTATCGCGACACTGAAATCGCTCTGATCGAGTGCTTGCGCGCAGCCGATACGAAGCGACTCGTCGTCGTCGATGATAAGAACCCTTCCACGAGACATTACTTGCTCTCCCTTGTTGTTGGGAGTGTAACTGTAAACCTGCTGCCTGTGCCCGGCACGCTCGACACGCTAATATCTCCCTGGTGTGTTTGGATGATGCCGTAGCTGACGGAGAGTCCCAGCCCTGTGCCATGCCCCACTTCCTTGGTCGTAAAAAACGGGTCGAAGATACGCTCAACGTTCTCCGGCGCGATTCCACAGCCAGTATCAGCGATGCTGATTTCGACATACCCGTTCTGGTCGCCCTTCCTCGTTTCGAGTGTCAGACGTCCCTTGCCATCCATCGCATCGACGGCATTCATGATGATATTCATGAATACCTGCTGCAACTGCGCGCTGTCTCCTTGCAGGGCGGGAAGGTCTGTACCGTAGCTCTTTACAACCTCTATGTTGTGGAAGAGGTACTGGTCCTCGAATACGGTAAGGGTCACGTCCATTAGATGGTTTATCTCCAATGATTCCACCAGGGGCGCGCGCTGGCGGGCAAAGTCGAGCAGGTTGCGAACGATGTTATGGCAGCGCTTGGTTTCCTTCTCGATGCGGTCCAGATTTTCCCTGATCCTGCCTTCGGGTGGAACCTGCTGCATAATCAGACGGCTAAATAGAAGGATGCTTCCGAGCGGATTATTGATCTCATGGGCCACGCCCGAGGCGAGTTGACCAACCATGGCAAGGCGATCCGAGCGCATCAGCTTTTCTTGCGCCTGGCGGTGCATTTGTTGATCCCGCTCACGGATGGTCGACACCAGGGCATTGAAGGATTTCCCCAAGGCCGCAATCTCCCGTGGAGCGTGCTCCAGATCCACCTCGTCCAGTGAGGCCCCGGCGATCATCTTCTCCTTCGCGGCAATGAGTGAATTCAGTGGCTTCATGATCGAGTTTGAAAGAAGGTACGAGGCAATCACCGCCAGCAACACGGCTAGACCGGTGAAGAAAGCGATGACTCCCAGCTCTCGATGCTCCGTCTCCTTGAATTTACGTTCGAGCAAACCGAGCCCGAGTGCGCCAATGACTGCGCCGTTTGGATCGCGAATCGGCTCATAGGCGCTGAGGTATCGATCATCCACGATGTATACGGGCTTGATCCACTGTTCCCCCCTCCCGAGCACCCGATCACGGACATCTTCGGAGAGGAGCGTGCCCACCGCACGCGCACCGGTAGGCAGGGTCATACTGGTCGCGATTCGCTTGTCGCCGAGAAAAATCGAAACCACGGCCACTTCGCGTCCATCATATTTCTCTTCCCTGTAGAGGGTGCTTCGCACACGATCCACGATGGTGTTCTGCTTGTTCAGGAGTTGGCCGCCACAAAGTACGCCCAGAAGTTCGCCGCTTTCGCTGACGACTGGCGCCGCTCCCACCGAGAGGAGCCCAGCAGAAGGATCTTCGCCCGCCGGGGAGCCCGCGTGGGCAGTAGGAACGCCATCAATGTGCGCGCGCTCTGCCAGAGGAAGTCCCTCCAGGGCGAGTTCTTGCCCCGAGAGAATCACCGTCGACGCGACATCGGTTCGCTGCCTGACGACCTGCTCCACCAGAGACTCGATACCGGCTGCTTTCCGGTGTTCCCCGGGATTCGCAACCCGGAGCAGCACATTGCCGCGCGTATCGGTCAGGATCAACAGATCCAAGTCTTCGCTCTGCCGGATGGCTTGCAGTGGTGTGACCAGATCCTCGACTTTTCCCTTCTGCACATGATCGCCAACAAAGGGCTGTTGCGCCATCAGACGAACTTCCGCCGCGATGTTGGAGGCGTATTGGCGGTAAATCTCATGAGCGCCACCTAGGTCAAGCACGAGAACATTCTCAACCTTGGGCAAAATCCGATTGATGAGACGAAGACCGAGTAGAGAGGAGAACAAACCACCTAATACCACGATACTCACGAAGGAGATTAGAAGCCTGGAGCGAAGCGAAAGACTCATGGGCGTTATCATTTGCGACATGCAATGCCGCACACTGCGCTTAGCGATCTCAAGACGCTGTGGCGTTTGTACTAAGCCGCAGGGTTTTGTAACTGCTAAGCACCCGTCTTACCAGAAGGATACTACAGGGCGCCAGGAAGCCCTTGGGTGAAGCAGAGTCCTTCATGCAGCGTGTGCGCGATGAGCGATCCTGGCCTCGCAGGAAAGTACACCACTACACACCACGTTCCACTGCTACCTCTACTTCTTCTTTGTCAGCCGTGACAGCGTTGCCAGTTCCTTCAGGTACTCTCCAATGGGACGCGCCGGAGTTCCCCAGAAGAGCACGCCATTGCCCCGGATCACCTTTTTGCTGGGCACGCCGCACTGTGCGCCTAGTATGACGCCGGACTCGATGCGAACATGGTCTGCGATGCCGACCTGTCCGCCTACGATCACGCCGTCTTCCAGCACCGAGCTTCCGCTGATTCCGGTCTGCGATGCGACCACAACGTTGCGCCCGAGATGGACGTTGTGGCCGATCTGCACAAGGTTGTCGAGCTTCACTCCGTCGCTGATCACGGTAGCATCGAGTGCGCCGCGGTCGATGGTGGTGTTGGCGCCAATCTCCACGTCGTTGCCGATCTCAAGGCGGCCAATCTGCGGAAACTTATGGTAGCGCCCAGTGGCGGGATCCGGAACAAAGCCGAAGCCGTCACTGCCGAGCACTGCTCCCGCCTGGACAATGACGCGGTCGCCGATGGTTGTGCCCGGATAGATGGAGACGCGCGCGATCAGGTGGCAATCCTCGCCGATCACGACTCGGGGGCCGATCATGCATCCGGGGCCAACGTGGCTGCGCGGGCCGATTCTGACTCCCGCACCCACCACGGCAAGTTCGTCGACGCAGGCGGTCGGGTGAACTTCCGCCGTGGGGTCGACGACGGCCGAGGCGTCCACGCCTCCTTCGCAAGTGGCGCAACGGCGTAGTTCGTCGGCGGCCAGGGCAAAGGCAAGCCGTGGATTTCTTGACCTCAGCAGCACCTTGCCATGTGCGCCTGGGATCTCCTCGTCATAGGAAACAATCACGGCTCCCGCGTCACAGGCTAAAGCTGCCTCCAGAAAGCGCGGCCGCTCAACGAAGACAACGCTTTGCGCGTTGGCTGAGGCAAAGCCGGTGACGGCGTATACCTCAACCCAGTTTGCTTCCACGTCGCCGCCTTCGCAGGAGGCGCCAATCCGTTCGGCCAAGTCAATAGTTCTCATGTGTCCGTTGTACCACTCCTGCGATTCTGTTTCGAGTGTTTCTTCGCTCCGTCGTTTCCTCTTCGCCTGCCTCAGAGCTGATCGTATGCCGCGTTGTGCCCTCGCGGAGGAGATACGACGCTTCGAATCGTTTGACTTGGCCTTTGGGCGTTACAATGTTGAACCATACGGCAGAATCGTGTCCGGCGCAGTCATTCCGGCAAACAACGGTCGTTGCCTCTTCACGGTTTAGAATTTGGTCGGATTGCCGGTAGTTGCCGGCGGAGGGAATTCATGCAGAACTGGAAGAAAGCGTTGGTATGCAGTGCGGTTGGAGCCGGAGCCGTGCTGGCCTTTTCGGGACGCCGCAACCTTGGCATTGCATCCGTCGCCGGAGGCCTCGCACTACTTGCCAGCGAGTATCCCGAGCGATTTGAAGCCGTCTGGGAGAGCGCGCCCGAATACGTCAATCGAGCCACCCAGATCTTTGCAACTCTCAGCCGTCTCAGTGAAAAGTTTGCCGAAGACGCCGAGCGCCGCTCGGTCGCCGCCTATCAGCAATTCCGGCAAGAGTACGCGGAGTAGCCTTCTGCGGCCGCAATCAGTTCCCTGTTCGCGGCGTGCTGCCCATGGCCGGGCCGCCGTTTAGCGCCAGCATGTCCTCCGACGTCGGCGAAGCCTGCATATACGGCGTGTTGTTCTTGCGCCGCGAGCCTGAGTTCGGCGGCAGAATCGCAACCCGGAAAGGCGCGGACTTCGCAGTAAATTTCACCAGCACCGAATGGTGGCCACTCTCGATATGGATGGTCTCACGCAGCACCCCGGTCGCCTTCGGGCCGCGCGCGACGGCAGGCTGTCCGTCCACAAAGACCACGGCCTCGGCGCCGCTCTCCAGGTACACGTTCCAGTTGCCACCGGTAGTTAGGTAGGTGCTTGACACGGCGTAGAAAACGCCGCTCATCCCGGCAAGTTCCTTGGGCAAGGTGAAGATTCCCTCGGGGCACACCAGTTCGTAGCGCCGCCGCTCAAAGTGCCGCGCCCCTTGTTTGGCGGCTTCTTTCTCCGGTGCATACTGGCGCGCGAACCCGCTGCTTCGACGGCCGAAGCGCCCGTCCAGATGCCAGTCCGTCAGCAGTCCCGCCTCGCGCGATTTCTCCAGTAAATCGCTCACATTCATGATGTGGTTCACGTCGTCGGCGTCCTGTGCGTCGATCATCGTCTGCAACGCTTTACTCTTTGATCGACTCAAGCCGTGCGGCCGCTTCGTCTCCGGCGGCGGATCCGTCTGCGCCAATAACAACGCGCCTGCCGACAACACGGACATCAAGACGATCCAGCGCGTCGGCTTCATGGCAGCACGATCCTGACTTCGCGTTGCAGAGCTTCGTCGGCGGCACGGCAGAATGCGCGGAAGGCTGCATACTCATTGGTCGTAACCGTCAGCGGAATCAGCTCCGTGTAGGTCTCCACCTGGAGTTTGCGGCCACTGCGACGGTAGCTCACCTCAACTCTTCCGAAGGCGGTTTCGATCTTCGTATCGGCTGGCAGCGTGGCCTGCGCGCCCTCCGGCAGCTCGTAGTCAAAAATCTCGTGCTCGCTGGGAGTAACCGGCACCAGCACAGAATTTCGCCGCAGCCGCTCGGGCGCGTATTTCTTCGCCAGCCCCGCGGTGTTCAGCGAACTGTGCAGCGTTACCTCGTGCTCGCCGTGCGCCGCGTCAATCGAGCCTTCAATCTTGAGGTCAACTTCGCCGGAAGCCCGTGCCGTCCCTTCGGCCACGGCATGTGCGATCTTCACCGTCGGATAGAACTGCGCCAGCGTGGCGCGGTATCTGCCCGCCAAATCGGCAGACTCGGAGTTTCGCCGCTGCTCGGCGGCAAAGTATCCTGCATATTTCGTCTGCGATGCGAACTCCACTTGACCGTCGGACGCAAGGCGCGCCCGCACTTCGCGAGTCACGCGATTAGCTTCCGGCGGTGAAAACGGAACGATGCGACGCGTCGCGTTGCCTTCGGCATCCACCGTCAGCGCCAATGCGCCCTGGTCGTCGGGAGGCAGTTCGCCCAGCGCCGCGAACTCGGCCGTGCCGTCAAGATACAGATCCAGTTCCGGAACGTATGCGACCGCGTGGTTGAAGAGCTGCACTGAGTACGCATCCGCATCTACGCTCCCCGCCGAGCGTGTGCGCACCATGGCGAACTCCGCCGGCACGCCTACCGCCCGCAGCAGCGCCACAATCATTGCAGCCTTGTCTTTGCAGTCGCCGAAGCCGCGTCTTTCAACGGTCTCCAACGAATAAGGCTGGTAGCTGTGTACTCCAAACTCGAAAGCAATGTACTTGGTGCTGCGCTGCACGCTCTCATACACGGCCTGTACCTTCTGCTGTGTGGTCAGGTTGCGAGCCAGAATCTGCTGGGCCTCGGCGAGCAGATTCCCGTTCAGTTTCAGTCCCGGCTCCAGCAGCGCGCTGTACCAGCGGCCAAACTCCTCCATCGAGCCGATGGTGGAAACGTGCAGATAAGGTCCGGTTGCGCTCGCTCCCGGAGTGAGCGCCTCTGCGGGCTGCGCAACGATGTTGCGGGCCTCCCAGATGCGCGTGGTTTCCCCGCTGTTCTGCCGCACCACGGCTGGAGGCACACCGTGCTCCACTGCATACAGCTTCATCGCCGTGGGAGCAATCACCACCCGGCGCCGCAATCTTGTTGGCAATCCATCGCGGAAGATATCCAGCCGCGCGTAGTAGCCCGCCCACGGATTCGCCTCTGACGCTGGCAGCAAGTGGTACTCGATTTCCACCAGGTCGCCCGGCTCCAGTTGCGTGAAGCGCAGGTCGCGCGTGCGCGAGTCGAAGTACATCTCTGAGCCCCGCTCCTCGACCGGTTGGTCGGCGGAGACCGTGGCTTCCTGTTCACTGCCATCCAGCTTCAGCACGCGCGCCCGCACCATGCACAGCCGTTCACTCATCGAGGCATACATCACCGAGCGCGGCGAGAAACTTCTGGTGCCCTGAGCGGTGTTGATCCGCCAGATCTGCTGCACATGCGCCGAGACCAGACCATCGCGTCCCAGGCTATCCTTGCGCAAATGGTCGATCCGTATGTCTGCCAGCGCTTCCACGTCTCCCTGTGCGTGCTTTGCCGCATGAGCGGCGCGCCTCGCATTCACCAGGAATTCGCGATCCATTGGCGGGCTCTTCCCTTCGGCCTGTGAACTTGCCGGATGAGCCGCCGCAATCTCCAGCAGTTCTTCCGCTTCCTTTTCCGAATCCGCTTCGGGGAGCATCGCCGAAATCGCCGCACTCAGCGCGTCGGCATCTGCCGCAGTGTTGCCAGCCGAACTGTTTCGCAGGTTGTTTCCGGCAGGCCCCCTGGCCGCGGCAAGCGACTTCAAATCCTCAACAATGTGTTGGCGCTGCTCCGGACTCTTTGAGGTGAGGTATTGCGATGCCAGGTTTTCGATTTCATGCGAGCGTGCCGGGGAGTTTTCCCGCGAGTGGTCGTGCGCCTCGGCAGCGAGAGCCGCTGCGGGGATCAGTGCGAGTAAGAAAAATCCGGCGAGTACAAGGCGGCGCGTCATGACTCCTGCTGGACTAGCGAATCCCTGAACTCTGCTATGGAAGAACAGGCCGCGGCGGACAGGTTTGTCCAAGGTCGCGGCCCGTGTTCCTGAACCTCTGCCCTCCCTTGGGCCTATTCCCCCAGAGAATCTTGCCCAGTCTCGGGCAGCGGTTCAAAAATCTGTCGTTCAGGTATGCAATGAGTCTGCCTCACCGCAAGCAAAGCTGGAATGCACAGGAGGCCTTAGGAACCCGGAGAGATTCTCCTTAGGACGATGGACATAACGCGCAAGAACGACAGGCATAATGCGCAGAAGGCCACCATCTGAAGCGTCCAATTGCCAGTTCATTGGAGGATTTCTCTCCTTCAGACACTCTGGAGCATGGCCTACCGGACCTGACCCTGCGTACACTGCCTGAAGTTTACTTTTCTATACTTTTTCGCCATAAAGCTGAGTATGCTTACGGAATGGTGCATGTTACGGGATCAAAATCGCCCTCCCCGGCTTCCGTTACGGCCAAAAAGAAAGGCTCGGAATTGCCTGAACCTTACAAATCTGTCCCATCGCGCAAAGTGAAAATTGCCGTCGTCGAAAGCGATCCGCTGCGCTTCATCGGATTCCGCGCGCTTTTCGACTCCGAGCCTGACATGGAACTCGTCTCGGCTTCTGCCAGCGACATCGCCAGCAATGCTGACGCCGACCTCATCCTTCTGGGCAGTCGCGGCAACCAGAATCTGTTTGACGTCATGGCCGGACTCAAGGCCCAGCGTCCCGACCTGCGCATTCTCGTCACTGGCGCGGGCGCAGACGATGAAATGATCCTGAAGGCGCTGGCCGCCGGAGCCAAGGGATACGTGGATGAGGCCGCCAGCCCCAATGAATTTGCCATGGCGATCCGCATCGTCCACCAGGGTTCTGTCTGGGCGCCGCGACGCGTCCTCTCCACCTTCATCGAGCGCGTTACCACTTCGCCCGGAAGAATTTTTCCCGCTGGCAGGGTCACCTTCACCGACCGCGAAAAGGAAGTGCTTGAATTGCTCGTCGCCGGACGCTCCAACAAGGAGATCGGTGCAGCGCTCGGCATCGAGGAGCGGACCGTGAAGGCGCACGTTGCCAAACTCATGCGCAAGGTTGGCGTGCAGAACCGCATCGCGCTCTCCGTACACGCCATCACACACTCGCTGGTAGCAAATCGATAGTTACTCATTAGATTCTCCAATGGCATGGTCACCCTCGTGGTGGCCATTTCCATTTGAGGTACGCCGGGAAACCAAACCCTAGCCGCGATAATCAATACCTCGTGACGAAGAGTTATCATTCACCAATGCCGTTGGAATGACGGATGGAAGGAAAACACATGAACAGGATTCTGATTGCGCTTGTCGTGCTTCTCTCAACCACTGCGGCACTGGCTGGCGACCGCGCCGATGACATCGAGCGCTTACAAACCGGCGCCACGGTGATCAAGGAAATCATGTCTGCCCCCGATAACGGAGTGCCCGACGAGATCATCAACAACTCCAAGTGCATCGCCGTGATCCCCAGCATGTTGAAGGCGGCCTTCGGCGTGGGTGGAGCCTACGGCAAGGGAGTGGCCAGTTGCCGCACCGATAAGGGCTGGAGCGCTCCTGCGTTCTTCTCGCTTCGCGGCGGCAGCTTCGGCTTCCAGATCGGCGGAGAGGCCGCCGACATCGTCATGCTCATCATGAACGAGGAGGGTATGAACAACCTGCTCCAGAGCAAGTTCAAGCTCGGCGCTGACGCCAGCGTCGCCGCCGGCCCCGTAGGCCGCCACGCCGACGCCTCCACGGATTGGAAGATGCGCGCCCAGGTACTGACCTACTCGCGCGCTCGCGGCGTCTTCGCCGGAATCTCTTTGAACGGAGCGGTCCTCACCGAACACAAAGATGACACCCGTGACTTCTACGGACGCATGGTTCCCTTCCGCACGATCCTGCGCGGCAACATCGCCTCCCCCAAGGAAGCGGAGATATGGCACGATACGCTGACCAAATATGCAGGCAAGTAAAATCCGTAAATTCCATCGCCCCACCCTGGTACCGCAGGGTGGGGCTTTTCGCATCTGGCAACTTGCAGACCGGACTGTCTTAGGTTATTGTATATACAAATACGTACAGACAATGAGTCTGCTTGCAATTTACATGGCATGAACGGAAGAATTCGATTAACCAGCAAAAGCACGGCATCAGCTTTGAAACTGCTATACGTGCGTTTGATGATCCCTATCAGGTGACCTATCCGGAGCGCGTGGTGGATGGCGAACAGCGCTGGCATACCATTGGAGTAGTGAACGGAATTCATCTGCTGCTCGTAGCTCACGCCGTTTCGGTGAAGGGTGACGATGAAGTTATCCGAGTCATCTCGGCAAGAAAAGCAACGCGTTGGGAACGGAGGATCTATGCGGAAGACATCTAGGGTAGTCACGGTTGAGCACAACCATGGAAAACCCCTCACGGCAAAACAGAAGCGCGAACTGGCAGTTCTGGCTGCGCTACCAGACGATCGGATCGACACCTCCGATATTCCAGAGCTGCCCCCTGACGCATGGAAAACCGCAGTACGCGGTCTGTTCTACCGCCCAATTAAACAGGCCGTTTCCCTGCGACTGGACGCCGATATAGTCGCATGGCTCAAGAAGCCCGGTCAGGGCTATCAGACGCGGGCAAATCGAATCCTCCGGGAGCGGATGCTGGCTGAAACGAGAAAAAGAGCCTGACGCCGATGGTGTTTAATCCGGCACATCCCGGCGAGTTGGTGAAAGAACACCTCGGCTCGCTGTCCGTTTCCGAAGCTGCGGAACATCTCGGTGTCTCCCGCGTCACGCTGTCCCGGCTCATCAATGGCAAGTCGGGAGTTTCAGCGGAGATGGCTCTGCGGTTGGCCGAGGCCTTCGGAACAAGCCCAGATCTCTGGTTGAAACTCCAGATGAACTACGACCTGTGGCATGCCTCCCGGAAACATCGCAGGAAGATTACGCCCATCAAGATTGAGGCTGCATGAGAGTCAACCATTGCGCGAACCTTTCCATGTAATCCCTTTCCAGCAACTCACGTCCAATCTGTTTGACCTTGCAACTCGCGATTTGATACGGTCAATCTCTGCTCATGCGTTTTTGGTTGGAGTACCTTCCGGTCTGGCTCATCGCACAGACGCTGCGATGGCTGCCGCGTCCGGTGGCGCGCGCCGTTGGGCGTGCAATTGGCCTCCTCTTTTATTGGCTGTATCCTCGCCTCCGCCGGGTCGGCATCCGCAACCTGGAGATGGCCTATCCGGAAAAGTCACCCGCTGATCGCAAACGCATTTTGAAGGGCGTTTACCTCTCGCTCGGACGCCTGCTGGCTGAGATCCCGAAGTTCCCCGATTACACGCTGGAGACCGTGGACCGCATCGCCGTCTATGACGGCCTCGAAAACTACCTTGCTGCGCGCGACCGCGGCAAGGGAGTGCTCTTCATGACCGCGCACCTCGGCGGCTGGGAGATTGGCTCCTTTGTCCATTCCATGCACGGCCACTGGCTCAATATCGTGGTACGCAACCTCGACAATTCCCTACTCGACCGCTGGGTCCGGAGACTGCGCGAACTGCATGGCAATAAAACCCACGATAAAGGTCAGTACGCCCGCGGCTTGATCGTAGCGATGAAGCGTGGAGAAACCGTAGGAGCGCTCATGGACACGAATATGACTCCGCCGCAGGGAGTCTTCGTCAACTACTTCGGCGTGCCCGCCTGCACCGCCGTAGGCATCGCAAGAGTCGCCATGCGGACCGGCGCCGCCGTGCTCCCGGCATTCACCATCTGGGATGAGGCTCTGGGCAAGTACCGCATCCGCTTCGAACCGGCAATTCCAACCGTCAACACCGGAGACGATGACGCCGACGCCGTGGCCAACACCCAGAATTACACTGCCGCCATCGAGCAAGCGGTGCGGGAGCATCCCGATCAGTGGCTGTGGGTACACCGCCGCTGGAAAACCCGTCCCGCCGGTGAACCCAGCTTGTACTGATGGCTAATAACGCGTAAGACGCGATTGACCGGCGAACTTGATAACTACTGAGTCAATCCTTCCGACTCCCTCCCAACCATTGCCGCAAAGGTAACCTGGTGCTCTCCAACGATTATCTATTTCGCCAATCGTCGACCGCGTGTTCACCGCGTATCGCGCATGGCGATCTGCTCCTCTCCGGTTCGACAGCGACTGCAACCGGGCTGTAAACTCGGGAGTTCGGAGGCCGTCACGGCTTCCGCGGAGGCACGATGAGACGGCTGAAAGCCTACCTTCCTCTGCTTGTGTTGTTCTGCGCCCTGCAGACGGCACTCGCGCAGGACTTAGCTTCGTTTGAAAAGCGGATCCAGATCAAAACTCTTCCCAATGGACTCACCGTTCTGCTTTTGCAGCGGCCACAAGCGCCCGTCTTCTCCTTCTTTACCATAGTCGACGCCGGAGATGCCCAGGATCCCGCAGGCAAAACCGGGTTGGCGCACATGATGGAGCACATGGCCTTCAAAGGCACCAACAACATCGGCACCACCGATATCACCGCGGAAACAGAGGCTCTGGCGAAGGTCGAGGCCGCCTATGCCAACTACGACCGCGAGAACAACCGCACCGTGAACCGCGACGACAGTAAGGTTGCTGAACTGAAGTCTGAATGGAAGAAGGCCTACGATGCGGCCGAGGAGTATGTGGTGAAGAACGAGTTCGGCGAGATCATCGAGCGCAACGGTGGAGTTGGACTGAACGCTTCGACCGGAGAAGACAGCACTCAGTACTTCTACTCGCTGCCCGCTAACCGTTTGGAACTCTGGGCCTACCTGGAGTCTGAGCGCTTTCTGCATCCGGTGATGCGCGAGTTCTACAAGGAACGCGACGTGGTAATGGAAGAACGCCGCATGCGCACCGACTCGTCGCCCACGGGAAGACTGGTGGAGCAGTTCCTCGCGGTGGCTTATGACGGCAGTCCTTATCACCGCCCCGGCATTGGTTATGAGAGCGACTTGCGGCACTTCTCCGCAACCGACGCAGCAGGTTTCTTCAAGACCTACTACGTGCCGAGCAATATGGTGGTGGCGCTGGTCGGCGATCTCGACACGACTCAGACGTTTGCAGTAGTTGAGAAATACTTTGGCCGCATTCCCTCCGGACCCAAGCCGGAAGAGTACATCACAGCGCAGACAAAGCAGACCTCCGAGCGAACCGTGGTGCTGCACGATCCTTCGCAACCCTTCTACATTGAGGGCTACCAGAAGCCCAATTACCGCGACAAGGACGACGAGGTGTACTCCGTCATCAGCAGCGTGATGAGCGAGGGCCGCACCTCACGGCTCTACCGCTCGCTAGTGCGGGACAAGAAAATAGCCATGGCCGCCGCAGGCTTCAGCGGCTTCCCCGGAGATAAATATCGCAACCTGTACGCGTTCTACGCCGTTCCTTCGCAGGGGCACAGCGCGATTGAAATGGCTGCCGCAATTCATGAGGCTATCGACAAGTTGAAGAGCGATGGCGTGAGCGCAGACGAGTTGAAGATGGTGAAGACGCGCTCCAAGGCGGCGCTGCTGCGCAGCCTCGCCAACAACCAGGGACTCGCCATCAACCTGGCGGAGAACCAGTTGAAGTATGGCGACTGGCGCGAGTTGTTCCGCCGCATCGACAAGATTGACGCAGTGACCAACGAGGACGTGAAGCGCGTAGCCAATGAGGTTTTCGTGGAAACCAACCGCACGGTTGGAATCATGGAGACCAAGGGCGCGGCGAAGGGGGCACAGCGATGAAGACGAAATTTCTGATGGCGGCGATGAGCGCCGCACTGTTGCTGGGTTCCATGCAGGCTCAGAAAGCGGCGAGTAACGATGCTCCTGGCGTTGCCACCAACTGGAAGCAGATCGCGATTCCCGAGTTGCCACCATTCAAACCGCAGCAGCCGAAGCGAGTGGTGTTAGCCAACGGAATGATTGTGTACCTGACGGAGAACCATGAATTGCCGCTGATCTCCGGCTCGGCGATGATTCGCGGCGGTGCGGATTCCGATCCCGCCGACAAGACCGGGCTCGTGGAGTTATACGGCGCAACCTGGCGCACCGGCGGCACGGAGAAACTTACAGGCGACCAATTGGATGACTACCTGGAGGCGCGCGCCGCCAAGGTGGAAACCGGCGGAGGCGACGCGGATACCACGGTCAGCTTCAACTGCCTGAAGGGCGACTTCAACGACGTGCTTGGAATTTTCATTGAACTGCTGCGCCATCCCGCCTTCCGCGAAGACAAACTGGCGCTGGCGAAAAAGCAGATGAATAGCAGCATCTCACGGCGCAACGATGAAACCGACGACATCGCATCCATGCAGGAGGAGATCCTCGGCTACGGTAAGAGCAGCGCCTACGCTCGAATTCCCGAGTATGCAACGGTGGCTGCGGTAACGCGCGAAGACCTGTTGCAATGGCACAAGCAGCACACAACTCCGAACAACATTATCTTCGGCGTAGTGGGAGACTTCGACTCGAAGGAGATGGAAGCAACCCTGCGCAAGACGTTTGGCGAGTGGCCCAAGGGCGAAAAAGTTACCGAACCCAAGGTCACGATTGCTCCCGAAAAACCCGGCATCTATCTCGTGGACAAAAGCGACGTGAACCAGAGCGAGATCCGCATGATCGAACTGGGAATCGAGCGCCGCAACCCCGATTACTTTGCGTTGCAGGTAATGAACGAAATTTTCGGTGGAGGATTTTCATCGCGGCTGTTCAGTAATCTGCGCACCAAGGCTGGACTGGCGTACTCGGTCAGCGGAGCGGTGGGCAGCACGTGGGATCATGAGGGTCTCACTGTGTTGCAGATTGGAACCAAGACAGAGACTACGGTTGATGCAATCAAAGGCCTCTGGGATCAGGTGGACTTGCTGAAGAAGGATGCGCCAAGCGAACTAGAGATGAAGCGCGCCAAGGACGCTATCCTGAACTCCTTCATCTTCAACTTCGATACTCCCGCCAAGGTTCTGCGCGAGCAGGAGACCTACGAATTCTACGGATACCCCAAGGACTTCCTCGAACAGTATCGAGCAGGCGTGGAGAAGGTCACCTCGTCTGACGTACTGCGCGTAGCGAACAAGTATGTACACAAGGAAGATCTGAAGGTGCTGGTGGTGGGCAATGCCAGCGAATTCGAAAAGCAACTCGCAGCGCTTGGTCCGGTGACTTCCATCGACATCACGATTCCTTCTCCGCAGGCGAAAGCCGATGCCAACAAGCCCACGGGCAGCAATGCCGAGGGCAACGCGGCAGCGGCGAAACTGTTGGATGCAATCGGCGGCGCGGCCAGGGTAAACGCGGTGAAGACGCTGCACCAGGGCTTCACCCTGGAGCAGCAAGGCGCGGAGATGGCAATTGACCAGAGCGTTGTCTATCCTGACAAACAGGCTCAGAAGATAAAGCTGCCGCAGGGAGAGATCCTCCAGGTGGTAACGCCCGCAAGCGCGTTCATGACCATGGGCAATCAGGTGCGCGAACTTCCCCCTGCTGTGCATAAATCCGAACTTCTGGGATTGAAGCGCGACTTCCTGAACGTGCTCCAACACAAGGACGATGCGAAGTTCACCTTCAATGCAACGGGCAAGGAAAAAGTTGGCGGCGTGGAGGCGACCGTGGTGGATGTGGACGCCGACGGCGCTACCACACGCTGGTGGATTGGTCCCGACGGCCTGATGTTGCAGGAGCAGTTCGGCGAAGTGGGACAGTCCGGACCGTCCACGATGATGATGAAGTACTCGGAGTGGAAGAGCTTTGACGGACTGGAGTATCCGACGAAGTATGAAATGCTCAGCGGCGATCAGGCAGGCGGAAGCATGACCATGAACACCATGGAAGTGAACGCCTCAGTGGATCCGAAGCTCTTTGAAAAACCGCAGCCGTAACATGCAGCAGTCAGAAACAGTGGCGCGTCCTTCCGGGCGCGCTCTTTTTTACACCGGAAGCGCGGAAAATTTCCGCGATAGCAGCTTTTTTCGTCAGCTCGGCCATCCCGCGGGCAGAGTTTCCCTTCTGATGTTTCGGCGCGCTTTGCACTCTGCTCACAGAGGCTATCTTTTCGTGCCCACGGAGGCTCTAGTGATTCGATCCGCAGCAATTCGCAAAACCGTTCTTCTGCTGTGCTCTTTTTTGGTGGCGGCCACCACGGCAAGCGGGCAGCAGGTCTTCAGCGGCACGGCCAGCGATGGCTCGCTCTACCAGTTTGTAGCGCCGGCAACATGGAATCATCAACTGGTGCTCTACGCCCACGGTATCGTGGACCCCCAAGAGCCAATCGCACTGCCCTCTGACAGCGGCTTCACCGAGTTTCGCGATGCGCTGGTGGCGCAGGGCTTCGCCGTTGGATACTCCAGCTATGCGGCAAACGGATTTGCCATCAAGGAGGGAGCGACCGACACGGACCAACTACGCGGCGTCTTCGCCAGACTGGTAGGGAAACCCGCCAAGACTTTCCTGGTGGGCGTTTCGCTGGGTGGCGGAGTCGTGATTGATCTCGCCGAACGATTCCCGCAGCACTATGATGGCGCGCTGCCGATGTGCGGGCTGCTCGGCGGCAGTCCGCTGGAGGTCGAGTACGTGGGCAACTCGCGCGTGCTATTTGATTACTTTTTTCCGGGGGTGATTCCGGGGACGCTGCTGCACACCCCCCTCCTACCCTATGATCCGTCGGCGACGGCGTCGCCGAACATCGGCCAGCTCGTGGCGGAGACGCTGATCACTGGGATGGATCCCTCCGTGAGCCCGACGCTGCCGACTCTGCAACTCGCCGACGCTCTAGGGCTGGAGGCCGCGTCGCCGACCGAGGTCATCACGGGGCTGGTCGAGGTGCTCGGCTTCGACGTTCGGTACGTAAACGACCTGCTGGTGCGCACCGACCTTGCGAGTCCCTATGACAACCGCTTTATCTGGTACACCGGATCCCTCAATGACAGGGCGCTGAACGCTGGAGTCGAGCGCGTGAAGGGAACAATCGAGGGATTCGATTACCTCTTCCGCTACTACCAGCCGACGGGCCTGGTGAAGATACCCACTGTAACGTTGCACACGACACGCGATCCGCTGGTTCCCTACTGGCATGAGGCGGTCTATCACCTGCTGGCCTCGGAGCGGCACCGCGAGGGGCTGCTGGTGCAGCAATCGGTCAACCGCTTCGGGCACTGCGAGTTCCAGGCCTCGGAGGTCGTTCACGCCTTCAGTGGGCTGGTGGGATGGGTGGATTACGGGATCAAGCCGAGTGGTGGAGACGTAACCGCCCCGTAACCTCTGTCAACGGGAACATGAAGGGCGCGGAGTTCCTCCGCGCCCTTCATGTTGGTGGTATGTGATGCGGCTATTCCTTGGTGGTCATCGCCTTCGGCTGATAGACGCAGAAGGGTTCGGAGGCCATGTAGTTGCCGTCCACGGCGTAGGCGCGGGCGCGGCAGCCCATGCAGACGTTGCGGAACTCGCAGCAGCCGCACTTGCCTTCCAGCTTGTCCGTGTCGCGCAGGTCGGCGAAGACCCGCGAGTCGTTCCATATCTCGGAGAATGGCTGCTTCTTCAGGTCGCCGGCGATGGCGGGCAGGTATCCGCAGGGGAATACTTCCCCATCGAAGGAGACGAAGCAGACGCCGGTTCCGGCGAGACAGCCCTTGGTCATGGCGTTCATGGCGTTGGGATCTCCGCCGGGATGTCCGTGCGGGTGCGGCATTCCGTCATGGCGGATTCCACTCTTGCCGAACTTCTCGAAGTCGCTCTTGAAGGCGAGTCCGGTGGAGCCGGGCATGGTCATCTCGGTTGCGCCAATGGCGGGCTGCTCATGCTGCACAGGAGCGGTGCCGAGGCGTTCGGACTTCTTCTCTTCCGCGCGGCGCTGACGCACGACGCGGAAGTAGTGCGGGGCGCAGGTGGCTTTCAGTTCGATATCGCCAATGGCGGCCTGGTCGTAGAACCAGTTGAGAATGCGCTCGTACTCCTCGGGCGAAACCATCTGCGATTCGGCGATATCAACGCCGCAGCCGACGGGAACGAGGAGGAAGGTGTGCAGTGCGTCGGCGCCGAGGCCGCGCACCATGTTCAAGACGGCGGGGAGTTCGACGGCATTGTGCTTGGCGATCGTCATGTTGATCTGCACCGGCATGCCGAGCTCTTTCAGATTCCTGAAGCCGTAGATGGCCGCGTCGAAAGCTCCGGGAATGCCGCGGAAGCTGTCGTGGGTCTCGGCGTTGGAGCCGTCGAGCGAGATGGAGACGCGCTTGACGCCCGAGTCCACGATCTTCTGCGCGACTTCCTTGGTGACGAGCGTGCCGTTGGTGGCGAGCGCCACGCGCAGGCCCTTGTCGGTAGCGTACTTCGCGAGTTGGAAGATGTCCGGGCGATAGAGCGGCTCGCCGCCGGAGAGCACCAGGATTGGATTGGCGAATGCGGCTATCTGATCGATGATGTTCAGCGCTTGCGCGGTGGGCAGGTCGGAAGGAGACGCTAGCTCAGTGGCAGTGGCACGACAATGCACGCAGCGAAGGTTGCAACCTTTGGTGACTTCCCAAAAAACGAGGCGCGGCAGATGCTGGCCAGCGCCGGTACGAGGACTTGCACTCATGAGATCTCCTGAAGGAGGGCCGAAACTATGGCCGCAAACTAAAGATACGGGGAGGGATAACCGCTGAGCCATGACTCTTATCACAGGACTGTTGTGATGTTCGTCACTTTCGAATCGATTGGAAGGAGGTTATTCGACTACCCCCCACCCCCCTATATTTCCCGCCAAAAATTTGAAAACAGGGAGGTTATCGCAGCTTTATTCTCCCTCTATTCAGGATAGCAGACTGGAGGGGCGATCCCCTCAGCGGAAGGGAAAGTCTATGTGGCTTGGAATGAAGGGATTGCGGGAAATGGGAAAGAAAAGGGGGTTGACAAGGGTGTGGAGACGGTTCGCTCTCGACTGGGGATAGTGAGCTATAAGGCCTGTTATCGACAACAATCGCGTGACTCTGCAACTCAGCCCCGCTAAAGTATTGGGCGTGAAGTAGGTGTAGCGTCCAGAGGAAGGACTTGAACGTATGAGTCGCATGTGGCCGTGGTTGCTTCTCGGTATTGCAGTGACGGCTGTAGCACAACAGCCAGAGCCGCCAATCCCCGACGATGGGAACGTCATTCTAGCCGCCGTTTCGCGCTACGAGTCCATGTTCGCCGGAGGGATCGGCTCCAGCAAATGGACAGGCCGGGGTACCGTTGCCGTGGAACCCTTGGCCAACATCACGCCGTCTGGAGATTGGAGCAGCTTGCCATGCACTAGCGGCACCGGGAATGGATGCCGCAAGTTCGAGCGTGAATACCTGAGCAAGCCCCATGTCTACACAGTGGTCAGTGCCGATGGAAAGGGTGCAACCGTTCATACCGCTCCGACAACTCTGAGTGAGTGTTATGGCTATCAAGGGGCAGGAACGTATTCGGGCGCATCCATCAGAAGTTCAGCAATCGCAGCCAGCTCGGCCGACTTCTTTGCCGATAGCACATCACCGCGTCTTTTGAAGAGAGAAGAAGGCGCCGCGCTACGCAAGGCGCTTGCCGCCCTCATCCCCAAGAGGCTCGATACCACGGAGCGGTTAGGGATTTTCGCCATGCGTCTGGAAGGCCAGGATTTCTATGTCGTACAAAGAACGTTCATTGATGTTGCGACACCAGAACAGGGAGCGCGGTTGGTTTTCTTCATCGGCACAGTGGGCCAAGGCCGTTTTCACATGCTCTACCGCAACCATGAAGATGATCAAGACGAGCGCGTCCTTGAGACCATTCGCTTGAAGAGTGGACGTGACTTCCTAGTCACATCGGTGAGCGATCCTGAATCACAGTTTTTCCGGGTCTATGGCATTCGAGGCGGCCACCTTGTGCTGATCTATTCGGGTGGTGGATCAAGCTGCTGATTTGCACGAGACTCTTGGCGGTTACGAGGTCAGGATGAGGAGCCTTACCCGATTAGCAGCCATCTTCTTTGAAAAAATGGAAAATCACGCAATCACGGAGGGGAGCCGTTTACAAAAGCCGCTTCCAATAAAACTACGCCTGATAGCGTGGATCATCGGCATCGCAGTTGTGATTCTGATGAAGTTCTGGCTGGATCATCATGCATGATGCACTGCTCTGATTGCGATTCTTGGCTATAAATCGCCAAGTCGCTCACTATCTTGGTAGCCGAAAGGTTTGGGGCTGCACATTGTAGCTGTGAGCTGGACCGGGGGCCTTCGGCCAGGCCTCAGGATGATCCTCTTAGAAATAGCCACAGCGTTCAGAAGCGGGCAACCAGTGCGGCTATGGGACCCCGCGGAACGATTTGTGTACGGTAATCAAGAATTTCAAACCCTCTGCCCGAACTTTGTCCGCCTCATCAGATCGACCAAGCTGCAGGAGCGAGTAACACAAATTCTGCCTCGCATCGTTCCGCTCAGGCGCAACATCCAGAATTCTGCGGAAGTACGATATTGCCTCATCGAACCTCCGTTGTCTGGCCACGGCGTTGCCAAGGTTCAACATAATTCCGAGGTTGTCCGGAAACAGGCGGAGTCCCGTTCTGAGAACGTCTTCTGACGCAACGTACTGCCCTGCATCAATAAGCACTTTGCCGAGGTTCTCAAAACACTGGAAATGCGTCTCATCCAGAGCAATCGCCTGTTTGTACGCGGCAATCGCTTCAGATGTCTTTCCTTGCTCGTCCTTAACCACCCCAATGTCGTAGTACGCCCGAGCATAGTCCGGTCGCAGTTTGAGAACTTTGGTGTACTCGCCCAATGCCTCGTCAAATCTCCCCTGATGATCCAGTTCGAGTCCCCGATCTACTATCTCTCTTGCGCCAGTAGGATCTGACCCAGTATCCCACGCAGCGCTTGCAGTAATCGCTCCATCTTCTTCCCAGATATGCGCTTTCACGTTTGGATGTGCTTTGCGTAAAGCTTCACGTTCGGCCTTCGAATTCCGAGCAACATCCCCAAGAGGAACCTCATCCTGAGCACAGAGCAACAATGGAATTAGGGTTGCAGCAAAAAGACAAGCGATAGGGAGTGCCTTCATCAATGGTTAGCTCCGAGCCGAGTCTATGCTGCTCTCCATGAAAGTCAAGTGACGATGGTGACCTCAGCGGCGTTATTGGGGGATTGCTGTCGATAAACCAAATTGCTCACTATCTTGGTGGCCGAAAAGTTTGGGGCGGCATGGGTAGATGTGAGCTGGGCTGGGGTCCTTCGGCTACGCCTCAGGATGACCCTCTTAACTTAAGAAGCTGACCTTGTTAGAAATGGACATATCGTTCGGAAACGGCGCATGTTGGGCGCGTTGTGAGAGCGACAGTTGTTGCGAATCGCCTTTCTGCTCACGATCCCGTTCCAGGATTGAGGAAGCCTCAGCTACCGGACATCAACCGAAGGAACGCGAATGTCGATCGCACTTTTCTCAGATTTGTTGAAGGGTTTGGTTTGAAGTATCATGCTTCGACCATGGAGAAGCAGCATTACTACTTCAAGTTAATTCCACCGCGTCCGACCTTTCCGCAGGACATGACAAGTGAAGAACGCGCCGTGATGGAGGAGCATAGTGAGTATTTCCGGCAGCAGTTTGAGCTGGGCAGAGTGCTGCTTTATGGTCCAGTGATGGCGATGAAGGGAGCGTTCGGTCTGGGAATACTTGAAGTCGCGGACGAGGCCGAAGCGCGACGCTTTGGTGAAGATGATCCCTCGGTGCGCGCTGGCCTGAACCGGTTTGAGATTCATCCCATGCGGGTCGTCGCTTCGCGGGCGCGATAGGTGGATACTTGCCCGGTTTCGAGTATTGACCGGGATTGTTGTTGAAACATCGCCAAGTCGCTCACTATCTTGGTGTCCGAAAAGTTTGGGGCGGCCTGTGTGGATGTGAGCTGGGCTGGGGTCCTTCGGCTACGCCAGGATGACCCTCTTAGAAGTGGACACCTCGTTCAGAAACGGCACATCTTAGGCGCGTTGTGAGAGCGCTACCTGTTGCCTAATCGCCATATCACTCACAATCAGAAATACGTCACGGTGGACGTGCGCTGCCCCGCTCTTTTGGAGACTGTGGGCAGACTGGAACTCGGAACGCGCTTCGCGCGGCTTTTATAGATCCCACCTTCGCTTGCCAAAAGAGGCAAGCGAAGATGGGGCACCCGGCTGATCAAAAGCCCCACTCAACGAAAAGAGCGTTGAGTGGGCCACCGCAGTTGTTCTTCGTTCAGCTTACGGTCCGACGCCGCCGTTGTGGCAATCGGAGCAGTTGACGGCGGTGAGGTCGCCCAGTTCGATGGGGTGCTTGAAGGACATGGCGGTGTTGACCACGTTTGCGGGCAGCACGCCCTCTTCCTGTCCCAGCACGGTGTGGCAGGAGTTGCACTCCTTGGTGATGACCTTGCCATCCTTGCTGGTGTGGTTGCCGTCGTGGCAACGGAAGCATCCGTTGAAGTAGTAGTGGCCGACGTTGTCAGGGTGCGTACGCCAATCGACCTTCATCTCCGGGAAGATGTTCTCGCGGAAGATGCGCTGGAGTTCCATCACCATGTTCTGGATGTCAGCGGCGCGGCTGCTGGCCAACTGGGGATACTTCTCCTTGTAGAAAGCCGGGATGGCCTGGGCGATGGCTGCCTGAGCCTGATCGTTGGTCTTGTACTCGGCGGTCAGTATCTGCAGACCCTGCTGCTTGGCGAAGGGCAGCGTGGAACTGATGCGGTTGGCGGCCAGGGCCTGATCAACGGAGCGGTCAGGCGGCGTATAGACGTGCGTGGGACGGTTATGGCAGTCGATGCAGTCCATGCGGCGCTGGTCCATCTTGGCGATGGCGGCCGGATCGGCTCCGGCGGCGGTGTATTCGGTGACATTGCCGTTGCGGTCGGTCATGCGGACCCAGGCCATGCTCTGTCGCTTGGGATCGCTCCGATATTCGATCTTGTTGGCAATGTTCATGTGCCAGTGAATTCCGGCAGTCTGTCCGGAGTTGGGATCGCCGCCGCCGGTCTTGATGAGCAGGCGGATCTGACGCGGCGTGTTGGTTTCGTCCGAGGCAAAGTGGTTGAAGACCTTGAGTTGGGCTCCCCAGAACTGACGGGGCCAGTGGCACTGCTCGCAGGTCTGCGAGGCAGGACGCAGATCCTTGACGGGAGACTCGATGGGATGCGGATAGGTGCCGAGAACCGTCTTCACAACCTGCCGTAGGCCGGACATCTTGGACTTCACATACCAGCTTGCTCCGGAGCCTACGTGGCACTCCACGCAACTGACGCGGGCGTGCGCCGAGTGGTCGTGTGCCGTGTGCTCGGGATGCATGACGGTGTGGCAGAGTTCGCCGCAGAAGGTGGTGGAGTCAGTGAACTCATAGGCACGGTAGCTGCCTACCGCGCTGAGCATGATGAACACGAAGACAAAGCTGAGGAAGAAGACAAGGCGGCTGCGTTGTCCGGGTTGGTTCAGATCGATCCTGGGCAGCAATGGGGTGCCCGGAACCGCTTCGAGACGGCGTTTGCGTTCGCGCCACACGCCAAAGGCGGCGATGGCAAGGCCCGCTATCAGGATGCCGGGAAATATCATGTAGGCAAGTATCCCGGTGTAAGGACTGGGCTGGGCAGCGGTAACGTCAATGATGAAAAGGACGATGATGTTGGCCAAAGCAATGGCCGCCAGAGCAAGTCCGGAGAGACTGATGTAGTTACGCAGTAAAGACCTGTAAGAGAACCCCTCGTCTTGCGGGGAGTTGGGCGTACTGGCCCCATTGTCAGTCATTTGGTCTCCTAAGTGTGTATCCAGAACAGTGCGGTTGCGGTGTGCCAATCAGGCATGCGAGCTGCCGCGTTGAGCACCGTTCGGCACTTCCTGTTGCGACGGCCTGAACAGCGCGCAACGAACGGAGGAAACAGATGGTGACCCAGCCCGCGGCGCGTGATCCCTGAAGCCGTTCTATCTGTATGCAAAGATCATGGCATAAATAATGCCAATGACAATACTGAAACCCAAGCTCAGCGCGACCCAGGCAAAGGCCCGGATCATTTTGACGACAACAGCCGGATGAGGCTCCGCCAGACGCTCCCTGAGTTTCCCGGTGCTACGCAACAACTCATACTCCATCGGCTTGTCGCGTTTCAACTCCGCCAAAGGCATCTGGCCGGTGAAGACGACGACATCCATTGGGAACTTCTCAGGCCGCAGATGGGTGTTGAAGAAGTGGACGGTAAAGATAAAGCCGGTGGCGAGCAAAGCTTCATCACTATGAATGATGGTTGCAAGATTGATGAACCACCCCGGCAGAATCCGCGTAAACGTGATTGGGAACCAGAGCGTTAGGCCAGTGGAACCGATGATGAAGATTCCCCAGAACACCGCGAAGTAGTCGAACTTCTCCCAATAGGTCCAGCGCCCATATTGCGGACGCGGCCCTTTTCCGAGAAACCACTTCATGGTCTGGACAAACTCGCGGCCATCTTTCAGCGTCGGCAACATGCTGTTCGGCCCGAGGATCATGGAGAACCAGGACTTGTACGCACGCCTCTTCAGATTCCGCAGCGACACCAGGTGGGTGACGAAGACGCAGAACATGATGGTGGCAGCGAAGCGGTGAATGTAGCCGGCGGTTTGGAATCCTCCGAGCAACCGTGATACGGCGCGCGCCCACGGGGTGTAGGAAAACTTGAGCGTCATCCCGGTCAGCGCCAGGGTGATGAAAGAGACGACCATGGTAGCGTGGAGCGCTCGCTCCAGCGGGACGAAGCGCACGAATTCGAGCCCGGCCGGATGCTCCTCCCCGTGTGCTGTTTCAGAGGAACGATGGAGATTTTCGGTCACTTTGCACTCTCCTGATTCTGGCTCAACATCATGACTCTTTACTCCTTCTCGGAAGGCGGAGCCGGCGATTCCGCTTCGGCTTCAGCAAGGAGCGCAGCTTCTTCCCTGGCTTCGGCCAGTTTGAGTTCGCGGCGCATCTCGAAGGCGCGCGGCAGCCACAACAATGTGTGAACACCGCCGATGACGAAGGTGCCGACCAGCAGCCCGGTCATACCCCAGAATGCATAGAACAGAATGGGGTACTTCTTGGGGTCATGGTGAGTCGCATGGGTGAGGTAGCCAGCGAAACGGCGGGTCGCGTTGGAATGGCATTTGCGGCAGGTTTGAACGACATTGGCGCGGCTCAGGTGCGAGCGTGGATCAGCCACATTCGCAATGTCATGCGAGCCGTGACAGTCGAAGCATTTCGCCGCATTGGTGTAGCCAAGACGCGAGACCTTGCCATGGTAGGTCTCAAAGTAGGTCTTGGCAATTTCCTCATGGCATTTGCCGCAGGTGGTCATGATGCCTAGCTGGAAACCTGCTTCATCGGTGCGGCTGATGGTGTGCGCGGTATGACAGGTACTGCAAACCGGCAGTTCCTTGTCCGTGTGTGTGACCGTGGGCGAGTGGACGCTGTTGACGAACTGGCCTTCAATGCCGCTGTGGCACTTGCCGCAGGTGGTCGGCACATTCTTGGGATTGACGGTTGAGGCCGGGTCCGTCTTGGGCAGGATGCGGTGCGCGGTATGGCAACTGGTGCAGGTCGCGGTTACCGTAAGGCCGCCCTTCAGCAAGCCCTGTCCGTGAATGCTTTCGGTGTAGTTCGAGATGATTTCGTGCTGGGTTCCGGTGTAACGCAGCGCGGCTTTCTTGCCTTCGGCGTGACACTTACTGCAAAGCCCCGGAACATTGGTCGGGAAGGTCGTCGATTTCGGGTCCAGTTTTCCGAGGATACCGTGGGTGCCGTGGCAGTCCCGGCAACTCGGCGCGTTGGCATCGTTCTTGGCGGTAAGCTGCCCGTGGATGCTGCGGCCGTAATCTTCGCCCACGGCTTCATGGCACTTCGAGCAATCCACCTTTTTCGTGATGGTCTCGCATGGCCGGGTGCGCGAAGCATTCACCTCGGAGTGGCACTGGCTGCAGGCGATCTTGGCATGACGCGAACCGGCGACCTCCGCGTCATTCACCAGCATCGAGCGGCCATCATGGGCCTTGAGGTTGGGATTGGCGTGGCATCGCATACAGTCGGTGTTCGCCATTCCAAAGTCGTAAAAGACCTTGCGCACCTTGTGTGGCTGGTGGCAATCCACGCAGGCGGGGAGCACGTTTGCTTCTTTCTCCCACAGTTCGCCGCGGATAATCTTCCGGTGTACGGCTTCAATCTGGCCGTGGCACTTGGTACAGGTCGCCGCGATATTGCGCCGCGCGATGGACGAATTGGGGTCGGTGTGCGGAAGGATGCTGTGCGCCGTATGGCAGGAGGCGCAGGTAGCCGCAACCGTGAGTCCCTTCTTGAGCACGGCCTCGCCGTGAATACTTTCGGTGTAGTTTGTCAGGATGTCGTGCTGGTCGATGTTCCGCGTCTTCTGTACAGCCGTGCCTTCCTGATGGCAATTGCCACAGACGAATGGAATCCTCAACGGAGCTACGGCGGAGCGCTTATCCTTGACCGGCACAATATCGTGATTGCCATGGCAGTTCACGCAACGCGGCGCCAGTTGATCGCCACGCGCAGCCGCTTTGCCGTGCAGGGACTTGGCATACAGTTCCTGCTCCTGCGAGTGGCAGGTTCCGCAGCTGACCTTCGCGGGCTTGCCGTGCGGCAGATCCTTGCCTTCAAGATCGGCATGGCAACCGGTACAGCCTACCTGGCCATGAATCGAGGATGAGAATCTCTTACCATCGACGAAGAGTGAAACCGATCTCGATCCCTTCTTCGTGCTCATGCTTTTGTCGCCGTGGCATGCAAGGCAGGTATCGTTCGGATCCGCTCCCTTCTTAGCCCATGCAGGCGCCGAAGAGAGCAGTACGGCTAAAGCCACAATCAATCCCGGAAGCACGGCCCGCAGGTAAAAAGCTGGGAAGCCAGATAGGCGCCGGGAATGTCCCGGTGGGGCTGGCTCCGTTGGCATCTGTTCTGCCTGCCAGGCACGTTCACTCTTGATGGCCACGGAATATTGTCCTTTCAGAGGTACTCTTTGCCATTGCGTGCTTGCCGAAATTTTCAGTAGCTGGACTTGCCGGGGTGCGCAGCCTGTAACGCTGCGCACCCCGCTCGCCTTAGTGGTGGGACTTGGCATCGTCTCCAGCAGCGCCTGCGTACTTCGACAGGGTGGTGGAATCGAGGCCGTGTTCATCCTGGTAATGCTCGACTGACATCTTGCCGTCGATGAACGCGTAGTTCAGCGGGTAAGTGTCGGGATCGGCAATGACCTGATAGAGGTGCCAGACGATGATGGCCAACGTGGCCAGGATCGCCTCATAGAAGTGAACCGTGGTTGCCACATCGACCCACCAGCGCGGAACAGCGCTGGCCGAGACCACCTTGAACCAGATGACCAAGCCGGTGAGAGCCATCACAAACGTGCCCCATACCAGCGCCCAGTATTCCATCTTCTCCGCGTAGTTGAAGCGCTTGAACTGCGGCTTCTTGCTGGAGAATCCGAGGTAGTAGGCGAAGACGTCCACGATGTCCGTGGCGTCCTTCAGTTCGGGCAGCATATCGAGGAACATGCGGCGTCCCTCGTAGGTGGATGCGAGGTAGATCACATGATAGAGGCTGACCACGATCATCAGTACGCCGGCAAACCGGTGCAGGTAGCTGCGTCCAACTTCATTGATGAAGAGGAAGCGTGTTGCTGCATCCGGGTACTTGAGCGCAAAGCCGGTGATCACCAAGGTGAAGAACGAGACAAGCAGCAGGAAGTGCTGAATGCGCTGGCTCTTGGTCATACGGACGACGACGCGTGGACCGCTTGCGTGCTGCACGCCATTCTTCTTGCGATCAATCAGCTTGCGTACAAAGATCATGAGATTGTGCAGGAACATGAAGCCGATCGTTCCGACAATCAACAGGATGTAAATACCGCGGACGTAGTTGTTGACCTTGGCGCCGAAGTCGGCCTTGGCGATGGCTTCCGGATCAAGGTGGATCTGGCCCTTGGCAAAGTTTGCGTTGGCGCCGGGATGGCACTGACCGCAGGTCTTGACTAAGTTGGCCGGGTTGATGGTGGAAGCAGGATCAGACTTGGGAAGAATGTTGTGGGTTCCGTGGCAGGAAGAGCAGCTTGCGGTCTTCGTGGAGCCAACCGCGTTCGCCATGCCGTGATAGCTGGCGTTGTAGCTGTCCGTACGGCCGCCGGGGACGCCAAACTCCTGGGTCATCCTGACGTTGTTGTGGCACTGCGCGCAGGCAATGTCGCCCTGGTTCTTGCCGTTGACCGCCGACGCCTTGTCGCTGGTCGCCTTGATGATGTGAACACCGTGGCAGTCCGTGCAGACGGGAACGTGGGTGTTGCCCTCGGCCAGCATCTTGCCGTGAATACTCTTGGCAAACACCGCCTCTTCATTGGTATGGCACTTCGCGCAGGTCTTGGGCACGTTCGCCCGGTAAACCGTCGAAGTGGCGTCGCCAACTGAGCGAATGTCATGCGACTCATGGCAATCCGAACAGACAGCCGCCTTTTCATTTCCAGCGGCTACCAGCTTACCGTGAACCGATTCCTGATAAGCGAGTGCGGGCTTTCCTTCCACACCGGGCATCGCCTGGCTGTGGCACTGGCCGCACGTTTTAGGGATGTTGACTTTAGCGGTACGGGATTTGGGGTCGCTGGCAGGTAAGATTTCATGAATATTGCCGTGGCAACTTTCGCAGTTTGGAACCTTTGCGTTGCCGGCAGCCAGTGCCTTCCCGTGTACGCCATTGTCATACTTCGCCTTCTCGTCAGCATGGCAGGTGACGCAAGTCGGTTTGGCAAGTCCCGCATCGTGGGGCAGGGACTTGATGTCAGTGTGGCAATCCACGCAGGTAAACATCGAACCATGAATCGAGGCCTTGAAAGCGTCTCCATGCACGTCCTTGCCATTCACCATCGACGCGTCACTGTGACAGGCTAGACAATCGTCGTTGGATGGCTTTGGCTGAGCCGCGGCCTTGGTTCCTGCGTGTGCAAACCCGGCGCAGGCAAGCACCAGGCACATCATAAGAGTCAGTCTTAGTTTCTTCACAAGCCCTTCACCTTCAAGATCGGCATGAGCACTTAAGTAGCTGCCCGGGCACATTGGCCCGGGCGGCCCAATCCAACAGTTTGCAAATGGATTCTTACTTCAGGGTCTTCACAAATCCGGCGGCAGCCTTGGCTTCGTCCGCGGTGACGTTCTGCGGCTTCATTTTTCCTTGGCCCTTGGTGATCACCGTGACCAGGTCGGCTTCCGACTTGCCCGTGATTGCGGGGGTATTGATCGGCTTCACGCCCATCGCGGGCATTGCTTTAGAGCCATCGGCTCCGTGACACATGGCGCACTTGGCCTTGAAGGTCGCGGCGCCATCGGCGGCAAATAGAGGCATTGCCATGGTGGCAATAATCGCTACTGCAAAGAATCTCTTCATCGATTCTCCTGTACTGTTTTGCATTTCCTGAAAGCGGCGCTGGTACAGACACACTTCTTCCGCTTTTACAGGACTCTTTGGTTTTCGCATCCACAGCGCACTTGAGGCAGTGAGTAATCGCACGAGTTCCTGTGACTTACGTCACAGAACGATTCGGCATCTCACCTTCGCCGCCGTGATGGGAAGTGTTTTTCAGGCCAGAATCAGGGGGTGGCCGGGCTTTCTGCCGCGATTGGGAGCACTGCAGAAACATATTCTTGTTTCCCCAAAAAACTGTTACCAGGAAGGGAATCCGGCGGACGATTCCGATAATTTGGACAGCATCATCCGTCCGTGAGCGCTGAATTGCAAGTAGGTTCCCTTGCTGGATGACCGGCGCAGGGCAAACCGCCCGTTTTTGCCGGGAAGATCAAGGCGCAGAAAACTCTGGCAGAAAACAAAAAGGACCGCACCTGGCGGCCCTTCGGGAATTCAGTTGGTGGCCCTTCAGGAGGCCATGGGACGGACCCGTTGGATGCGGGCTCTGCGGGCGCGGCTCAGTCCGATGGAGCGAACACGCTCGTAAGCGCCGTGCAGGTCATCGCTGAGGCGGCGCACCACCTCCATACAGATCGAAGGGTTGTCACGCAGGAACTTGAGCAGTTCCTTCCGCTTTACGAAGACTACCTGTGCGGTATCCAGCAGCTCGGCGGTGACTTCATAGGCGTCTCCGCTCAGGGTTGCGCCGAGTCCGAGAACCTCGCCGGGTCCGGCCACGCGCAGCATCAGGCGCTTGCCGCTCTCCGAACAGATGGAGAGCTTGGCACGGCCTTCGCAGAGCACGTAGACTCCGCGCGATGGGCGGCCTTCGGCGAACAGAAGCGCACCTTTGCCGAGAACGGCCTGCTCTTTGATCTCGTCAAATCCGCGAATCGCATCCGGCGACATATCGCAAAAAGGACGGTCAGAGCGGAATGCGCAATGGTTGCAACTGGGCTGCATATCACTCTCCATGACTGGTTTTTATCCGTTGTGGGCTGTGTGCGCTGTGATTACAATCACCCGGCAACGTGAGTCCCGCCACAGGCAAACCCGGCCCACAACCGGAATCCGCGGTATGCGGAACGGAATATGCATCGCAAAAAAGCGCGCAAAACAAAGGTCCGGCGCGGGGCCGGACCATATTTATGAATACTGATTTAAGAAAGGATTATGTAGTAGCTAATGCCTTAAGGGCGGTCTTGTTGCGAATGACCAAAGTGGAACCTTTGGCCTGAACAATCTGGCGCTTCTTCATTTCAGCGAAGAGGCGGGTTACGGTTTCACGCGAGGTTCCGATCATCTGGGCGATCTCTTCGTGGGTGAGCGCGAGCTTAATGCGAGGCTCCTGCTTGGCGCCTTCGCCATTCTTTACAGTCCACTCCAGCAGCAGCTTTGCCAGCTTTTCAGCAGCCGAGTGCGAGAGACCAAGCGAACGGATCTCACGGCAGGCGGTGTTGTATTTCTCGCTGAGCTGTTCGGCAACGCGCAGGCATGCTTCGGAATGTTCCTTCAGAAAGCGCAGGAAATCCTCGCGCTTCACAAAGTTCACCTGGCAGGGATCGATGGTTTCCGCGGTAAGTTCATATGGCTTTCCGCTGACCGATGCACTCAGTCCCAGGACTTCTCCGGCTTCGGCGATTTTCAGGATCAGCGTCTTGCCATCCGTGGAGCAGATGGAGAGCTTGACCCGGCCCTTGCAGAGGACGAAGATTCCGCGCGGCGCCTGGCCTTCCACAAATAGAATTGCACCCTTGGGATAAGCGGTTGCGTACTTGATCTGTTCAAAGGATTGAAGGCAGGATTCGGGCAGATCGCAAAAAATCTGATCGGCCCGCATTTTGCAGGTGAGGCAGCTCTCGATAATGTCCAGGCCGTACGGTGAAAGCACTATAACCCCCTGAATTGCCCGCTCGGGTTCCGCATTGCAGACCCGGCTGGCAGCACGGCTTCTAAAACTTCAGCCGCTATTGCTTACTTCTGCACGATGAGCCGGTCTGTCATGCGCAAAGCGCTTTCGCGAAACGCCGTTCAGACACACAGTCTCGACTTAGCTTGTAAGGTTTAATACGCACCAAAGGAAAGTGCGCTCATCACAATGCCTTGTGACGTAAACACATGGCAGTGACCTGCGGCACAGATCAATGTTCATTTGGAACAGAGAGATGGCCGTCCGCCAGGAATGCTGTAAGCATCAGTTACAAAATGACTTACCAGAACACCGGTAAGTATTCAAGCGGTCGATGGGAAGGCTCGCCTACGCTGCCGGATGGCCTTCATGAGGTGTGATCGGGCATCTCAATCAGCGGCTGCCCCGGTAACTTTCCCTGTCCGGCGGCCTCCCGACAGACCACTACGGGAGACTACGAGCTATTCCGTCGTCTGAATCTCGACGCGATAGAGCTGGTACTGCGAGGTCTCATGGAATTGCCGCAACTCGGGAATACGCTCGAACTCCTGCTTCTCAAAGGGAGCGTTATACAGAACCAGAATCGAACGCGGTGTGCGCCGCGCCGAGGCGACAAGGCTGGTGAGCACCTCGCGCAAAACGTAATCCGGAAAGGGATTGAACAGGTAGAGCACAATGTTCGAAGGCGGAAACTCGTACTCCCGCGCGTCGGCGCAGATCGACTCAATGCTGCGGCATTGCTGACCGGGGTCGTCGAAGCGCTCAATATTCTGACGCGCAATTGCATCGAGTTGGGGCTGCACTTCAACGCCGGCGATGTGAGCAAAAGGATACATGGCCGCCAGCAGCAGGGCGCGCCCCTTGCCGGAGCCTAGATCGATAAATGTAAATGTTTCCAGATCCACCGTCGTCAGGTGCTGCATGATTTCGGCAAACTCCTCCTGCACAGTGGGCTGGTAGAGGCGCTCGCTGAAAACCTCGCGCAGCCGGACGGAGAGCGGAAGGCGCGCCCAAGTGGTGTCCACCGCGTGATCGCAGTCGTAGTCAATGTCTCCAAAGCGGCTGCGACGGCGCTCGGGCAGCGAGTCCTTGACACATTCGACCAACTGTTCAGCCAGATAGCGCAGCGAACCGGCAAGACCGCGGGCACGGATGGAGTCACGCTGCCAGCGCACAATTGCGGCGGCGAGCGACGGCGGCCTTGTGGAGGAAGTCATGCACAATTATGGCATCCCGGCGGAAGAGTCCTTTCACGAACTCTCCGCAACCGTACCCACGCCGCTCCACGCACATCCTCGAATGTGGCAAAGTAGAAGCAGGCATGATGACCCCAGTGAAGAATCGTGCGGCGGGCGCCGCATTCCGCTACCCAAATTTTCGCCTCTTCATGGCTGCGCGCTTTTTGCTCGTGGCCGGAATCGAGATGCAGTCGGTCGCCGTGGGCTGGCAGATTTACGAGATCACGCGCCGCCCGCTGGACCTGGGCCTGGTAGGCCTGGCGCAGTTTCTTCCCGGGCTGATCTTCTTTCTTGTGGGCGGCCATGTGGCAGACCGTTTTGACCGCCGTCGCGTCCTGCTGGGCTGTTATACAAGCTTTGCGCTGTGCTCGCTGGCGCTGCTGGCGATTACCTTGCGCGGCCTCCACGGAGTTGCTCCGGTGTACATGGTGCTGGTGGGGATGGGATTCATACGTGTCTTCAACGGGCCAGCGGGACAGGCTTTCGCGCCGCTTCTTGTGCCATCCGAGGTCTTCCCGAGCGCGGCGGCATGGGGCTCTTCGATCTTCAACGCCGGAACGATTCTTGGGCCGGTGATCGGCGGCGTGCTGTATGCCCTGCGCGGCAATCCTATCGCTGTGTACGTCACGGCCGCCACGGCGCTGACCGCGAGCGTCCTGCTGATGTTGGCCATCCGCGTTGAGGGTGTACAGCAACTGAGCCGCGGACGCGACTGGAAGACCGTGATGGCGGGATTCGAGTACGTCTGGCGTAACAAACTAATCCTGGGCACCACCACGCTCGATCTGTTTGCCGTTCTGCTGGGCGGAGCGGTTGCGCTGCTCCCGGTGTTTGCCCGCGAGATTCTGCACTCCGGGCCGCGCGGCCTGGGATTGCTGCGTGCTTCCCCCGGAGTGGGAGCCGCGCTGATGGCGCTGGTGCTTGCCTACGTTCCTCTACGCCGGAGGGCGGGCGTAAAGATGCTCTGCTGCGTTGCCGCATTCGGCACGGCCACGGTGGTCTTCGGACTCTCGCGCAACCTGTATCTCTCGATGTGTGCCTTGTTCTTTGTGGGCGCGGCGGACATGGTTTCGGTGATTGTGCGCTCGACGCTGGTGCAGCTCGCCACGCCGGATGAGATGCGAGGGCGGGTGAGCGCCGTGAACATGCTGTTCATCGGAACGTCGAATGAGTTTGGACAATTTGAGAGCGGAGTTACCGCACAGTGGATGGGAGCCGTGCCTGCCGTGATCGCGGGCGGAGTTGGAACCATTGTGGTGGTAGCCCTGTGGAGTTGGCTCTTCCCTGCCCTGCGGAAGGTGGACTACCTGACACAGGAATCGCTGGCCATTGCGGCGCAGCAGGATTTAACGGATACGCAGTAGGAGAGCTTGGACGGTTTAGAGAATGCGCCGCGTGGATTCCACTTCATTGCGCTGCATGGAATTGCGCAGCCACTGAGCAAGCAACTTGAAGTCCTCCACAACCGGCGCGTTGGGAGCATAATCCATGACCGTAAGGCCGGACGCCAGGGCTTCCGCAACCTGATCACTGCGGCGGATGGTAAAGGGCAACAGGCGCTCGCCAAGGGCAGAACTCAGGCGATCACGCACGTCCCGATGGAACGCCACGGAGGCATCGAACTTGTTGAGCAGGTAGAAGGGCTGATTTCCGCCTTCCATCGCATCCAGATCGCGGTTTACCGATAGCACCGAGTTGATATCCGGAACCAGTATGCGCAGGTTGATGGAACCCATCGCCAGAGTCTGGCGTTCAGAGAACTCGGAGTTTGATACCTCGCAGAGCACCCGGCCTACTTCAGACGCCAGCGCATTGACCTGCTGTGGCAGCCAGCGACCAACTTCTCGATTTGCTTCTGTTCCATCCTGGGCATGAGCGTAAAGGTGCAGGTGGCCGTAATCATGCGCTGGAGGTACGAGGGTGCGAACGCGACCCGGTACAACCTGCTGCCCGCCAAAATGCAACGGCATTGTGCGCTGCGCTTCTGAATAAACCAGAAAGATGCTCTCGCCCATCGCGGAGAGAACGCGCGCAAGCGAACTGAGGATGGTGGTTTTGCCAACGCCGCCGGAGCCTCCGCTGAGCGTGAGCATTGGAACCAAGAGGGCTTCCGTATTCTGGGAGGCGTTCTCTTCATTCTTGTTGCCGAGCAGAGAGTTCAGAACATTCCAGCGGGGACGGGCAACATCGCGGTTCTGCGATGGATACTCGGGCGCCGGAACGGCATCACGGGGGCGCATCCTTGCGACCGGCGAAATCGTGGCGCTGGTTGCTACACCGGACTCAGGTTTACCCGACGAACGGCCGCCAAACACCTTGTACTGTGAGCGATCCAATTCCACGTGCGTTAGCAAGGCCGAGACATCATCAGGAGGCATTGGTGCAGCCATTTACAACTCCCCAGTCATACAGATTACACATTCAGTGTATCTCTGTTTGGAGATAGGACATCATTTGAATGAGAATATGGACTGGAGGTTGTGTATCAATAGTAACAAAAAATGGTGACCGAACCATGACAGTCCGGTCACCCACACAGTTTGGAGCATTACAAAAAACGACTTAGACGGCTACTTCCACTCGAGCATTCTCCCACCAGATATCGGCATCCGTGGGAACTTCGCGCTTCTGGAAGCTACCGCCGTGCTTCACAACGCGCTCCAGCACCTTTTCCACCACCAGCGGAATCGCGTTCTGCACGGAATCGCTGAGCGGTGCTCCCACGTCAAGTTGCTCGCCGGTAACTCCAATGAGATAGACCTCTTCGGGGCCATCGCCGGCAAGTTCGGCGACGAAGATGGATTCGGTAATGCAAGGAGAATGGGGATCGAGCCGAACGGCGGGCCGGCAGCGGGTGATCTCTGCCTTGTCATAGACAGTCACCGTGCCAGCCGGCTCGCGATTATCAACCGAGTCGATCAAGATGAGGACGTCGATTCCGGTCATGTACGCGATCAAGTCGAGGCCGGGGGTGCCGAGGTCTTCGACCTCGACACCTTTGCCGAACTCATAATTGGCCGCGATCCAGCGCGCCGTGTAGGGTCCCACCGCATCATCGCCAAGCAGGACACTGCCGACACCGCAGACCTTGATCTTCTTCATATGCTTACAGCACCTTTACGGTTGCGATTGCCTGGCCTTCAGGATCGAAGGTGTGGCAGGCGCAAGCCATGCACGGATCGAACGAGTGAATGGTACGGATGGCTTCCAGCGGACGGACGGGGTCGGCGATGGGGTTGTGAAGCAGTGACGCTTCATACGGCCCAGGCTGTCCCTTTGCGTCGCGAGGAGATCCGTTCCAGGTGGAGGGCACGACCGCCTGATAGTTCTCGATCTTGCCGCCCTTGATTACGGTCCAGTGCGAGAGCAAGCCGCGCGGAGCTTCATGCACGCCTACACCCTCGATTTCACCCGACGGGAACTCCGGATTGTTGTGGATGGTAACGTCGCCCGAGGCGATATTGTCAACCAGCAACTTCCAGTGCTTCTCACCCAGTTCGGCCAGCATCGAAGCGCGGATTGCGCGAGCGACGTGGCGGCCCATGGTGGATTGCAGCTTTTCGACGCCAATCCGATGACCGGCAACGGTCGAGATGAGGTCCAGAGCCTTGTCCGTGTGCTTGCGGGTGAGCGGGTCACCGGCAGCGTAGCCGACCAGTATCTGAGCCAGCGGTCCAACCTGCATCGGACGACCCTGGAAGCGGGGCGCCTTGACCCAGGAGTACTTGCCTTCAGCCTGCCAATCGGTGTACTCGGGATCAGTCTCGCCCTTCCACGGGTGCAACGGCGCCTCGCCCTTGTACCAGGCGTGCTTGGTCTCTTCCGTGACTCCGTCAACGAAGACCTTGTCGCGGAATCCGTCGAACTTGTGAACGCTCGAGAGATTGCCGTCCATGATGTAGCCGCCGACGAGGTCGAACTTGGTGTTCTTGCTGTCGGTGGGCAGATCCGGAGAGGCCAGGTAGTTGGTGACGCCGGAGCCGTAGTTGAACCAGTCGGAGTACATACCGGCAATGGCGCAAACGTCGGGGAGATAAACCTGATCGACGAACGGCTTCACTTCGTCCATCAACTTCTTGATCATGAACAGGCGATCCATGTTGAGGGTCGCGAGGCTGTCAAGGTTGATGGCGTTGGAGACGCCGCCCACGGTGAGGTTCTGGATGTGCGGGCTCTTGGAACCGAGGATCGCGACAGCCTGAACGGACTTGCGCTGGTACTCGAGGGCCTGAACATAGTGCGCGAACGCGAGCAGGTTGACCTCGGGGCTCAGCTTCATGGCCGGGTGTCCCCAGTAGCCATTGGTGAAGATGCCAAGCTGTCCGCTGGCGGCAACGGCCTTGACCTTGTTCTGCGCCGCGAGGAACTCCTTCGTGGAGTTACCGGGCCAGTTGGTCAGGCTTTCGGCCAGAGCGCTGGTCTTTTTCGGGTCAGCCCCAGGAATCTTGAGGATGTCCACGAAGTCCAGAGCCGACAGGTGATAGAAGTGCACGATGTGATCATGCAATCCGTGGTTGATGAGAATGAGATTGCGAATGTATTGAGCGTTCAGCGGAATTTCCAGCTTGAGAGCATCTTCCACCGAACGGACGCTAGCCATAGCGTGCACCGTGGTGCACACGCCGCAGAAGCGCTGGGTAAATAGCCAGGCTTCCCGAGGGTCGCGGCCCTTGAGAATAGTCTCGATGCCGCGCCACATGGTGCAGGAGGCCCATGAATTGGATACTGAGCCGTTTTCCACTTCCACGTCTACGCGGAGGTGGCCTTCAATCCTGCTGATGGGGTCAATCGTTATGCGTTTCGCCATTTTTGAAACCTTCTAGTCGATGTCGTGGATTAGTGTTCCACTGGTGCGTAGCCAGTCAACTGGATACCGGGTTT
>Ga0302320_10003042_pt1 | contig 39111 bp, 38 predicted proteins | sample Bog_T0_3_FD_202130 | JGI IMG/M metagenome (GOLD analysis project Ga0302320, IMG submission 202130) | Peat permafrost microbial communities from Stordalen Mire near Abisko, Sweden - Bog_T0_3 | ecosystem: Environmental > Terrestrial > Soil > Wetlands > Peat | place: Sweden: Abisko, Stordalen Mire... | reverse complement strand
GGCGCATAGCCTACAGTGAGAACCTGCACGGAAACGGGGCTTCCGTCTTCCCTGACGGTCCCGCACCCGACAAGCACGCAAGCGAAGGCTAAACCAAAGGCGGCATGTCGCTTCTTCATCCTAACAATGCATTGGTGAGGCAGTACCGAAGGATACGCCAATCTTTGCGCCAAAGTTGAGCAACGGACCTGGCGACCCTAACAACCAAGTAACTCGCGGGCGTTGGCAATGGCCGAGGAGCTGATCTCCTCGCCCGCAAGCATTCGCGCGATCTCTGCCACCCGTTCTTCGCCGATGAGGGGGACCACCCTTGTCACAGTCCGCCCACCGCTGTCCGCCTTCTCGATGTGATAGTGATGGGTCGCCCTCCCGGCGATCTGAGGCAAGTGGCTGATAACGATCACCTGGTAATCGCGCGACAGCTCCTCCAGCTTCCGACCGACAATCGCTGCTACCCGCCCACCGAGGCCTGCATCCACCTCGTCAAAGATGAGCGTCGGCACTCCAGCGCGGCCCGCCAGCACGGTCTTGATCGCGAGCATTACCCGCGAGATTTCGCCCCCGCTGGCAATTCTTGCCAAGGCGCGGGGGCTCTCACCCGAGTTGTCTGTGAAGTAGAACTCCACCAAGTCGCCGCCCGTGGAGTCAATTTCTTTGGGCTGGAAGGCCACACTGAAGCATGCTGCGGTCATCCCCAGGTCCTGCAGTTGAACTTGGACTAGGTCCGCGAATTTGCTGGACTGTGCGTTGCGCAACTGCGTGAGCGAAGCAGCGACCGCCGACAGTTCTGCCTCCAAGCGGGAGCATTCCGCTTTCAGTGCTTCCTGGCTTTCTTCGGCGGACTCCAAACTCGACAGCTCATCGTTGGCTTCAGCCAGAAAGGCCAGGACCTGGCTTTCCGACTCCCCATACTTCCTTCGCAACTTCCTTAGCGTGTCCAACCGACCGGCGAGCTCTTCCAATCGACCGGGATCGGCTTCCAGCGAGAGAGCGTTGAGCCGCAGTAGGCGAATGCCTTCCTCGGTCGAGAACAACGCATCTCGAAGCGGGATGATGGCCGATTCAAGCGTCGGATCGAGTCGCGCCGATTCTTCCAAGCGCCGCACCGCCGAGCCAAGTGCGTCGAGCGCGCTTGCGTCCCCGCCCGCCAGTTCCTCCATGCTCACCGCCATCGATTCCTGCAGGCGCTCAGCGTTGCGCAGGCGCGCCAACCGGGTTTCGACGTCCTCGAACTCTCCTTCGTGGATGCCCGCCTCATCAATTTCGCGAACTTGAAAGCGCAACATATCTATCCGCTGCTCCCGCTGCCGAACGTCCATCTGCAATTGGTTAAGCCTTCGACGCGCATCTGAAGCCGTGCCGTGAATCTCGCCGAGACGGTTCAACAGACTTCGCGCCTCCTCGCCAATCCAGGCATCTAGATAGCTACAGTGCCGCCCCGCATCAAGCAGGCTTTGGTGTTCATGCTGTCCGTGCAGGTCGACCAGCGACTCGCCAAGCCTTCGGAGTGCGCCGATCGGCACCATCCTCCCGCCAATGCGGGCGGTGCTTCGCCCTTCAGCGCTGATTTCGCGTTGAATGTACAGCAGACCTTCTTCAAGGTCTGCGCCCGCCTCTGAGCAAAGGATCTGAAGTTCTGGCCGTCCGCCGAGATCAAGTGTGAGGGAAACCGTCGCCCTCGCCGCGCCGGTGCGCACCAGGTCCGCATCGGCACGGCCCCCCAGGGCCAATTCGATCGCGTCGATGAGAAGTGATTTGCCGGCGCCGGTCTCGCCGGTCAGCGCCGTATAGCCTGGCCCCAAGCTCACCTGCGCCCGTTCGATAATGGCAAGATTCTCAACGGCAAGATCGATGATCATCGCTACAGAATGGACGCATCCGTCCCCGATTTCAACGCAATACTCGCGCACGTACGTCAGGGGCGCGGCCTCGCGGCCTTTTGCCGCGTCTAAACTAACTGGGTGCGCCGCGCAACCGCGCGTGACCTTTTGTCCATGAGAACTCAAACACGGATCGGTCTCAAGATCCGAACGCGGCTCGGTCTCCTGTTTGCGATCGTTGGTGTCATCGCAGTCACCATCACGTCGGTGGTCAACTACGCCATCGCCGAGGCCTCCGTCAAGCAAGACGTCGTGCGTCAACTCGTCGGCATCCGGTCGAACAAGGCCCGCCATATTGAGACTACCATCCGTGATCTGCGCCACAGCGTCGAAGTGATCGCGGCGAACGGGACGGTTGCCCAGGCCGCCAAAGATTTCTCCGCTGCTTTCCGGACCCTGGGCCCACCCAAGAATCCTGCAGCGCTGAGCGACTGGTACGTGAAGAATTTCCACACGGGTGACTCGACGGCTTTCGTCCCGACGGATCCCAATGCACAGCGCCTGCAAGAGCTGTTTGTCGAAACGAACGGGGACCCGCCCGCCGCCAAGGACGCTGCCGCCTACGCGGCCGTATATCAGCGTTACCACCCAACATTTGAGAGCCTTCAGACTGCTTTTGGCCTTTATGACCTAGTGCTGATCGATGCCGCCAGCGGGCGAATTGTTTACTCGGTTCAAAGCGAGGCGGACCTCGGCATAAGCCTTCGCTCAGGCCCGTATGCGACTTCCAATTTGGCCGCCGCCTTTGGTCGCGCCTTGCAGGGCAGGTCGGTGCTCGTGGACTTCGCCCGCTACGGCCCAGGAGTCGGTGAACCGGCGGCATTTATTGCGTCCCCGCTTGTTCTCAACGGCAAGATCGTCGGCGTGCTGGCCGCCCGCTTCGGGCCCCAGTTGATGGACAAGGTGACCTCGGGCGGCGGCAACTGGAGCAGCGAGGGTCTTGGAGACACTGGCGAAACCTTCATCGTGGGCCGGGACGGCGCGATGCGAAGCGACTCTCGGCTTGCCCGAACCTCCCTCACCGATCTCCTCGTCGCGCTCCATGCGCGGGGCCTCGGGCCCAGCCAGATCGATGTCGTCCACAAGACCCATTCCACCGTCCTCGCGTTCACGATTGAGTCCCCAACGATTCGCGAGGCCAGCAACGGGCAGGATGGGGTGGTCGAAACCATCGGATATCTTGGCGAACCCGTCATCTGTGCCTACGAACCGCTGGACATTTCAGGACTTCACTGGGTGATCATTTGCCAGCAGGATCAGTCGGAGGCCTACCAAGGCCTTTACCAACTCCGGGACACCAGCTTGTTGGCTGGTCTCGGCATCTTGATTGCGACGATTCTGGCCTCGTACCTGGTCTCGGGAACCTTTACCGGGCCGCTGCAACACCTCACCAGCGCAGCCCAACGGCTCGCGCGTGGCGAAAAGGGTGTACGGGTCCAACTGAACACCCAAGACGAGTACGGCGAACTCGGGCGAACGTTCAACTACATGGTGGAGAACCTGGACCGGCTCGAAGAATCGGCCTCCGCCATTCGAAAGAACATCGTCCACGATCTCAAAGCCCCGGTCACGGTCATCAAGGGTATGGCAGAAACGCTGAAGGATCCCGGCTTTGCCGAGGATGCCGAGTTGCGAACTGAGATGGCGGATGCGATCGGGGAAGAGTCGACTCGTCTGCTTGATGATCTTCAAGATATTCTCGTCCCGGTGAGCCGGGAATACAAACCCGATCCCGAAGACTTCGATATCAGCCTCCTCATTGAGGCAGTCGGTCGGGCTCAGCGCAATGCCCTGAGGGCCGGCGGCCACAAGGTCATCGTGGGCGGAACCGATCGCCCCATTCTCGTGAACGCAGACCGTCGCAAAATCCGGCGCGTGGTCGAGAATCTGGTTGGAAACGCGATCAAATACTCTCCTGGCCTCGGCAAACGGGTCTGGTTAGAGCTTTCCGCCGACGACGACGTCGTGGAAATCACCGTCAAGGACGAAGGGCTGGGCATGACCCCCGAGCAGCTTGCCAAGGTGTTGGGCTCCGGGGGCCGCGTGGCCGAGCATGCCAAGCTCGGCATCGAAGGCACCGGATTGGGACTCGGGTCGGTCCGGCTGATCCTGAACGCCCATGGAGGCGAGTTGCGAGTGGAAAGCGAACAGGGAGTGGGCAGCACCTTCCGGGTGATCCTGCCGAGGGGCAGAGTCGCCGTCAATCAGCCGGCGGCAAGCTGAGTTCCTGCAAAAAGCGTTTCGTGAGGGTGATGCTGCCACCGCCCATGGCGCTCGCCCCCAGTTCACTTCGAAACCGTTGGGTCACCTCTTTGCTCAAGATGTGGTCAAGGAGCGCCTCAAGCGCGAGCTGGTCGTCTTCAGGATGGCAAATCGTGTAAGTCGAGACTGCACCAAACGTTTCTCCTTTCGGGTCGAGAAAGGCCTCGATCCTCGTGCTCAGACCGGCGACCAGGATTTTGGGCCGTCGAGCGCGCTTGACTCTTCGGTCAAGGGCCACCGAGATTCCGCCTAGATCCACGGTGGGTTTGCGGTAGGTCGCTCCCAAGAAGCGGCATGGTTGAACTCCCCAGAGGCAGTCCTTGGGCTCGATGAGGCCGGTAGTCACCAGCTTCATGCCGTTGCCGTTCTCGCGGATTCTGTCCCGAATTTCGTAGGCCTCACCGGCGATTAGGCTTGTATGGACCTCAAATCTTGCGTCAAGCCGGTGGCCACCGGCCGTGGGCGGCATTTGATGCAGGAGCCGCCACCAGTTATCGTCCCGCTCCTTGACCTCGCGCCACTGAAGTTCCCCCTGTGAGTCGCCTGCCGCGACAAGGCACGACCCCTTGTCGCCCGTGACGACAAGGGCCACGAAGACTGCCGCCCCGGCGAAGTGCCTTGCGCTCGTTGGCAGCACAATCATCCTCGGATGCAGGCTTGCTCGCAGGCGCGCCGACGAGGTTGCTCCCAGGAAGGCACGGGGGAGAACGAAGCCCACTCGCCCGCCCGCTTTGACATGGCCGGACGCCATCGCGACGAACTCGAAGGCCAGATCGGCGGTTCCCCCCAGGATGGGATAATTGGACCGGGTGGCGCTGGGAGATGTTCGCTCGATGACATTCCGGAACGGTGGGTTTCCAATAAACACATCGATGCCCACAGGTGGGTATGCCACGCCATTGGTGTGGCAAAGCTGAGGTTGGATGGCGCCCGCTTCGCAGAGCATCGCCCGCGCAAGCTCAAGAGCAGCAGGATCTAGGTCAACGCCCAGGACACACCGATCCACCGCCTGTCCCACCGAGACGCCTGCCCGCCGTGCGATTCGCCGAGCTGCCCCGATCAGGAACACTCCCGCACCACAAGCAGGGTCGCATACGCTAATGGTGAGGGGATCGGCGAGGCCGTCCAGAACCGGCTCCAACGCATGGTCCAGTATCACTTCCACCATCCAAGGCGGGGTGTAGAACGCGCCCAGTTCCTTTCGCAAGCCTAGCGCGTCCAGGGCTCGCTCGTGCGGCTGGGCCACCTTGAATCCGCGCATTTCGAGTTTAGGACGTTGGCGGCACGATGGTTGCACCCTTCGATCCTGCATCGTCGGGCCCCGAGTGCGTCAATATGATCACAGAGAACTTCCCATCGTCAAAAAGAGTAGAACTCATGCGTGCCTCCCAAGATTGAGCTTATGGACCATCCGTTGACGACCATCGAGAAATCGGTGCTGGAATCCCAGATCGTAGAACAGCTTCGCACCGTTTACGACCCAGAGATCCCGGTCAACGTTTATGATTTGGGCCTCATTTACGACATTCAGATTTCAGAAGAGCGTGATGCCAAGATCGTGATGACCCTCACGTCGCCGATGTGCCCAGTCGCCGAATCGCTGCCCGCCGAAGTGCAAGTTGCCGCTGCCCAAACGCCGGGAGTGGGCGCCGTTAGCGTAGAATTAACCTGGGATCCGCCCTTTACCGTTGAGCGCATACCCGACGAAGTGAAGCTTATGCTGGGATTGTTGTAAGGTGAAGTTTTCTGCTCAAGAAGAATACGGACTCCGGTGTCTCATCCAGATTGCCCAGCGCAACTCGGATGCCGGCCTGACCATCCCTGAGATCAGCCGTTTGGAGGGCCTGAGCGCCACCCACGTCGCCAAGCTCATGATGATCTTACGCAAAGAAGGCTTCATCACCAGCACCCGCGGCCAGACGGGCGGCTACCAGTTAGCTCGAACTCCCGAGAGCGTTTACATTTCCGATGTGATCGCCGCACTGGGTGGACGGCTATACGACTCCGAATTTTGCGGGCGTCACGCCGGCCAGCTTGATGTCTGCACCCACGCCGTGGATTGCAGCGTGCGTGGCCTTTGGGACCGCATTCAGCGGGCGGTGGATACGGTTCTTGATGGAATGACCCTTCAGGACATGCTGGAGCGCCGACATGAAGCCGCCGGCAACGTAACTCTCTATAAGAGGCCCCAGCGGGCCACCCCATAGCATATGTTCCCCATCACTCTCGATGAAAAGGCGATCAGCCAAGTCAAGCGGTTGCTTTTGAAGGACGGCCGCCCCGATGCGTTCCTACGCGTCGGCGTAAAAGGCGGTGGGTGCAGCGGGCTGGAGTACGTGATGAAGCTGGACGCCGACTCCCTGCCCGGGGACCTCACCGCCGATTTCGACGGCGCACGAGTCGCCTGCGACCCCAAGTCGGCCAAGTTCCTTGAAGGCGCCATCCTCGTCCACACCAACAACCTCATTGGCGGCGGCTTCAAGTTCGAAAACCCCAACGCGGAAAGAAGCTGCGGCTGCGGCTCCAGTTTCACGCCAAAATCGGCCTAAGCGGAACCAGGTCTTGACCCTTTGGTAGTGATGCCATCCCCGGCCTTGAGGTCATGGGACATCTCACATCTGATTCGAACGCAAGCGTTCTCGGATTCAATGGAAGTGGCTCGGTGGATCCCATGCATTTAGCCCGATGTTAAAGGGTTGCCCACCGTAGTTTGAATCAATAACGAACTGTACGTAGCCCCAATTACCCGTACCAGCAAAAAGCGTCGCCCCTCCTGCCTGCGGATCCCCAATCTCTCTTCGGTCCCGTATCCCATCACCAACTGTTCCGGTGTTGCCTAAGCTCGTGCCCCAGAGTCCTCGAGGCTGGAATTCGTTGGCCATGTGGTGATCTGAGTGGACAATCCTTCGGGATGTTTCCCCCAAAGCTGAGAGTGTGATTAGGGGCCCGGCGGCGCACTTATTTCCTTTCGCGCTCAAGGTTGACCGCAGGTGAATGGCCGGCTTGTCTGAGGCTGGAGCTAGCCGGTAAGCGATTCGCTCCTGATCTCTCGCCTCAGCCTTTCGACCCAAGTCGGCAACTGATTGCGTCCCGTGGTCGGTTCCTCAGACGTCTTGTGCCCAGGTGGTCAACTGAGCATCGCAGGCGTCCCCATGAGCCAAGGGGCCCAGAATGACCCCGCGCCAACCGCAAGCGGACTGGCTTAGCGGAAACCTTTCGTCCTCTTCGGGGCTTTGGTGGAAGCCTGAGCCGAGCCACGCATGGAATCCATGGATCAGTGTGGTGGGCAACCTCACTGCGGTAGCATTCCCTGACTACGCCATGAAAAGGATCGAGATCCGAGCCGCCGAAGCGGCCGACGCCGTCCTCATCGTCGACTTTATTCGGCAGCTTGCCGAATACGAGCGGCTCTCCAACGAGTGCCTCGTCACCGAGGCGGCCATCCAAGAACATCTGTTCGGCGACCGGCCCTGTGCGGAAGCACTCATCGTCTCCTCCGACGATCGGCCGGTGGGCTTCGCCCTGTTCTTCCATAACTTCTCCACCTTCCTTGCCAAGCCCGGCATCTACATTGAGGACCTCTATGTGGAACCTGAGGCGCGCGGGAAGGGGCATGGCAAGGCCTTGCTGAAGCGTATCTTTGAGATTGCACGCGAGCGCGATTGTGGACGCGTAGAATGGTCGGTGCTGAACTGGAACGAGCCCGCGATTCGCTTCTATGAGAGCCTGGGAGCCAAACCCATGAACGAATGGACGGTCTACCGAGTCGCCGACGGGGCCGTTGGCGTACTCTAAGCCCATGCATCCGGCCCTTGAAGCGGCAAGGCTTGCCACCGAGCACACGCCATTTCAAGGCAGGCTCTGGCTGGTGGGCGGGGCCGTTCGCGATGAACTGCTGGGGCTTCCCGTTTCCGACGACTACGACATCGTGGTGGAGGGTGACGCTATCGAGCTGGCCGGGCGGCTGGCGAACTCACCCTCCGCCGAAAGCGCTCCTGTGATCTACACCCGCTTTGGCACCGCGATGGTCCGGCTGGCAGGCGCCAACGTGGAACTCGTGACCGCGCGCCGCGAGAATTATGATGCCGCCTCGCGCAAGCCCCATGTGGAGGCGGCAAGTTTGGAAGAGGACGCCCTTCGTCGCGACTTCACCGTCAACAGTCTCCTGCGCAACCTTCACACCGGTGAGCTCCGCGACCCCCTTGGCGCTGGGCTCGATGACCTGAAGGCTAAGATTCTGCGCACTCCCCTTGATCCGGCAGCGACGTTCTCCGAAGACCCATTGCGTATGCTGCGCGCGGTCCGGTTTCGCTGGAAGCTCGGGTTTGCTCCTGCGGCGGGGCTCTATGAGGCAATCTCGGAGCAGGCGCCGCGCCTGGCCATCATCTCTGCCGAACGCATTCGCGACGAATGGTTGAAGATGTTGGTCCACCCCAGCGCCCCCGACGCGATGCGCGACCTGATGGCCCTTGGCCTTCTTGATCGGTTCGCCCCCGAGTTCCGGCCCCTCATCGGGATCGATCAAGGCAGCTATCACCACCTGGATGCTTGGGACCACTCGCTGGCTGCCCTTGGCAACCTAGTTGGGTCCGGCGAGCCGGTTTCGCCTACTCTGGCCCTCGCCGTCCTCCTCCACGACATCGGGAAGGCGCACACCCGCACCGTAGGCCGCGATGGCGCCATCCACTTCTATCAGCACGAGCGAGTGGGCGCGCGGATGGCCAAGGAGATGCTCAGCCGCCTCAAACTCTCCCAGGCGGACATCCAAATCGTGACCCTGCTCATCGCAAGCCACATGCGCCTGGGAAGCTTTGATGTGTTGAGCGCCCCCGCCGCCAGACGGCTCATCCGAGACCTCGGAGACCAATTGGAAGACCTTCTGACCCTGGTCCAAGCCGACCGCGACGCCCACCATCCGGATAAGGCAATGAAGGACCTCAGCCAGGTCCGAGCCCGGCTTGCCGAAGTCGGTCAGGTGACGCCCCGCGAGAAGCTTGTGAGCCCCCTCACCGGCAAGCAGATCATGGCCCTCACCCAACTTCCCCCCAGCCCCGAGGTGGGACGACTCAAAGAAGCGCTCACTGAAATGGTGATGGAGGGATCGCTGCTGCCCGACGACCAGGAACGGGCGCAGGCGATCCTCAGCGAGCTTCTTCTTCGAAAGCCACCGTCCGTGCCTGAACCAGACGCTCCCGATGGTCATTGAACACGCAGATCGTCCGCAGACCAATGACGTTGGCCACTTCAACCGCCAACTCCCACTTCTGCGGATTCACTTTGCCGTCCAGACAGCGCCGGTTTTCCGCATCATATCGCGCACAGTCTTTACAAAGCATCGTGGTGTCTTATAATGGGTAACCGCGAATGATCCTCTCAGCATTATTACTCTGTTCCGCCGCTCTCGGGCAGCCCCTTTCGTTTGCTTCGTCTCCCGCGAGCCGGTCATCGTATGCCATCCGGTATGACGAAGGCACGTTTGTGCTTTCGGAAAACGGGTCGACGGAGCACGTATCTGTGCACCCGCTGGTGCTGCCGCCCCCAAAATTTGTCGCCTTTCGAAACAACGAGAATTGGGCGGTGTGGGACCACCGTGGCCTCACGATTCGCTACGGCAAGTTGGTGAAGAGCTACCGACTGGGCGAAATTGCGGTCAGCCCCCGAGTTTTCGAGCGGGACGAAATTCGAAAGAATCTGGACCTGTTTAAGAGCGGTGATCGCTTCAAGCCGGCTTCCGCTCTCTCGGGCGCCAAGCGGATTGGCGACAGCGCCTTTTTTCTGGTCCGCTGGGATGACAAGGCAGGCAAGCCCTGGTTGGAGGCGCTCGTTCGCGTTCCCCTTGATCAAAAGGGGATTGAGTGGCGCCTGATTGGCCGCTACGACGGCCTTTCGCTAGCGGACAAGGCCATCGATGACAAGCTGCTGCTCGACCACGGCACCCTTGCCGTGATCAATCGGCGGGACGATGGGTGGGGCGAGAGCTTCTACTCGACCACCGCCCACGGATTCGGCTTCAAGAAACTGGGCGACCACCTTCTCGATTTCCGACAGGCAGATACTGGCGTCGGCCTGTTCGTGGAGGCCACTCCATATGGCACGACCATCGGAGGCGAGGTCGATCTGGCCACCGCCGCCCGCCGCGAGATCATCGAGACCCACGACCCGTTCTCTCTGGTGGACGACGAGATCCCCATGTTGGCCCTCGTGACCGCCACCAAGCCGGCCTTGCGCTACGCGTCGTCGGGCGCCGAGCTGACCCTACCCGATGACCCGTCCGTACGGCGCTGCGCCGACGGCGTGCTCATTTGGTCCGGCGGCGACCACCCTACCAGCGCCACCCTCTACGACCCCGAGCGCTGGACCCCCCTCGCCCAGTGGAACGGCCACTCGAAGCCAAAGAAGAAGTCGGACGACGAGCCCATCCTTGAAGAGAACCCGAGTCCGTAGGCAGGAGTTGCCGGTGGTTGAAAGGCCGCGGAGGTAACCGCTCCACTATTTGTCAGTTACCCGCTGGGCCCGGATGGGCTGGCATATGTTAGCCCGGCCTGACGGATGGCCAGGACAGAGGCGGAATGTATGAAGGCCCGGATAGGCCGCGATACCGCGAATTCTTCCGGCCCAGCGCTCAAACATGGCCGGCTATAATGTCCCATCAGTAGACCCGGCAGTGCGACGTTAGTTGACCTCACAGGACGACGTTTCGCAACGCGGCATAAGCCGCGGCACAGTGAGACTAAGCGGGCTGGACGCAAGCGGGAAGGCGGTGGAGTTTTTGGGTGAGGCATTTGGCGCTGCCGCCGCCTCGCACAAACTGGTCGATGGGGCAGAGGCAGGGGGTGAAGTCGCGATCGCGAAGCCACCTGGCCATGCGCTCGCTCATGTTGTGAACGACCACGTTGCGCCGAACGATCACCGCGTTGAGCCCGAAGAGGGCGAGGTCCTCCTCGTCGGCGTCATAAATCCGGTCGGCCGGGGCCCGGTCCCGAATTTTGGCCACGTCGGAGGGGGCCATTCCCTCAGAATAGATGAGGAAGTAACCGCCGGGCAGAACCGTGAAGCAGACATCCAGGTGGAAGCAACGCGGGTCGGTCAGTTGGATGGTCAGAATCTCAAAGCCGGTGGCCTCGCGCAGCCACTCGTAAGCCTCCATCTGGCTTCGAATGCCGTAGCCGCCGAAAAGCACGCCGTCGGCCGCACCTTGCCCATCAAGGCCAACCAGCAGTTCCCCATTTCCCTCCCAAACCAGACCCTCTGGCAGTTGCCTGACCTCAAAATCGTGACTCGTCATCCAATCCTTGACCGTTTCGATCTCGGCTTGGCGCTCCGAGTACTTGAAGCGACCGCAGTAGAACGTGTTGCCGATCGTCACCCCGGGGTCGGACATGAAGACTTGGTCCGGCGCCGATTGAAGCGGAGTCACGACTTCGATACGAGCCCCAAGGCGGGTGAGCAGCGAAGCAAGTCGATCCCACTCGTCGACCGCTAACGCAGGGTCGATCCGACCCACGTTTCCGGTCATGTAGGGGTTGATCGCGTAGTCGATTCGGTAATGCCGAGGCGGGCACATGAGAATCGTCTCGATCGCTTTGGCAGGCGCCTCGGCAAGCCTATGCATACATTATTATCGGACGCCCTTAGCCCTTCCCGAAGACCAGGCATTTGGCATACTAGCACCGTGAACAAGGCTTGGCATCAGCATCATCCCATGCCCGCGAAAGCAACCTTGGACCAACGCATCGCGTGGCACCGAGAACATCGATTCCACTGTGCGTGTCGGCCTGCCCCCCCGGCCATCCAACCATACCTCACCGCCCCAAATCCCACCCCTCTCCCGGGCCGCGTGCTGATGGTGCGTCCGGCTGCCTTTGGCTACAATCCCGAAACCGCCGCTTCCAACGCCTTTCAACAAAACACCCACCACTCGGATGCCGGGGGCAAAGCGCGCGCTGAGTTCGACCGGTTCGTCGAGGCCCTCAGGGAAGCGAACGTCCAGGTCGAGGTGGCCGAAGACGAACGCGTACCGGCCAAGCCCGACGCCGTGTTCCCCAACAATTGGGTCACCTTCCACGAAGGAGGCGCCGCGATCCTCTATCCAATGGCGGCGCCGGTGCGACGACTCGAGGTCCGTGAAGACTGGGTTCGCCAACTCGGCTACAACCAGTTGCTGGACCTTCGAACGCAAGCCCGAGGGCGATTCCTCGAGGGAACGGGCAGCCTGGTGTTCGATCGCGCGAACCGGCTGGCCTTTGCCTGCGAATCTCCTCGCACCGACCGGAAACTGGTTGCGGAGGTGTGCCGACACCTCGGCTACGAGCCGGTGGTATTTCGCGCTACCTTGCAAGGCACCCCGATCTATCACACGAATGTGCTCATGTCGATCGGCCAAGATGTGGCCGTGGTCTGCCTGGAGGTCTGCGACGAGCCCCAGTTCGTGCGGAGCCGTCTTGAACAGGCGAGCAAGCAGATCATCGAGGTCACGCCCACCCAACTGGAAGCATTCGCCTGCAACCTTCTTCAGCTTCGAGCCGCCGACGGCCAAGCGGTGTGGGCTCTTTCGATCCGAGCCTATGGCGCACTCACCGAGGAACAGCGCGACGGCCTGGGACGCGTCGTCGTCGCCGACCTTGACACGATCGAGACCCTTGGCGGGGGCTCCGCCCGCTGCATGCTGGCCGAGCTATTCTGAAGATTAATCCTGGGCCGCCAGTTTGCGGATGGCGGCAATGGTCGAGGCCCTGCTTTGCGGGCTATCCAATGAAAACGAGCGGGCGTCTCCCAGTTGCTCCCGAATGTAGCCGGCGGTCTCGCTCACTGCTTGCGCAACTTCGGGTGTCGTTGGAGAGAAGGTGTACCAGGCAATCTCCTGCGCGACCGGATCGTATTCCCACAGGCCGATCAAGCGCCCCCGGTCAAGAATGGCGTTATTGGAAAGGTCGGCAACGCCACCCACCTCACGCGGCCCCTTTTCGCCCACGATGGGTCGTGCCCGGTCTACGGCGTCAATGAGCGGCTCCGGATCTCGGCGCAGCAGGAGCACGGCATCCAGGGCCGAGACCAGCGCGACCGAGGGCGAGGTGGGGGCAGTGGTCGCTTCCCACTCGTCCCAATCTTCCTCAAGCAGCAGTAGTGAACTTCCGGGCTCGATCGGTCGCAGCGCTAGCGGCTGCATTGCCGCCTTGGCGGCCCCAACCCCCAGGCCGCTGAACCATTGGAAGTGGGCGGGGCTCGCCGGCCCCGTCCACCTGAAGTAGCGCCTGGCCAACTCGGTAAACGCCGTGTCCAAATCCAGGTCGAACGATGCTAGCGGCGAATCGGGCCATAGGGCATAGCGATAGCGCTGCTCATCGAGGCGCCCACTCACCGGCACCCGTCGGATTTGGCCAAGGGACTGCAACCGTCCGGTTGCCAATGAGAGGGTTGTGGTTTGGCCGCGCTTCTTTCCCTCTTCACCAAGGTGCCTCACCGCATCTCCGACCGCCGTCTTCAAATCCTTGGGATCGAGGGGGCCGCCGCCAAGGGCCAGTAGCACGTTCTCGCAGAGCCTTTCAATCTCTTCGTGGGTCACGCCAAGAAACTTCACCGCGGTCTTCGTCGCCGCTGCGTCGCCAAACCTCTCTCCCACCTTGAGGCCGAGGGCGTAGTCTGCGGCGGGCAAGACGTAGGTGCAGCCCCGTGCGGTGGGCAACTCGTGGATGTTGACCGCCGCTACCTGGGCATCCACCTCTCCGCGCGAAAGGCCTCCCCGGGCAAAAAGGGTCAGATAGGGATTTGCCCCTGCCACGGACCGGGCCCAGCCCGTCTTGGCCAGAATCTCGGCGGCAGTGGCGCCCTTCAGGCTGCCATCCAGACCTTGGCGTCGCCACCACCACCCACGAAGGTTTGCAAGATCGATCATAAGCTGCTCCTTTCGGAAGCTTTGCGTATGAATGCCGATGACCGTCTATCGGATCTTGCGCATTGCAAACGCACGCAAGATTGTGACCCAGAGCGGGTCTGCGAAGGCGTTAGGCACGGCTTAGTAGCCGGCGGTGAAGACCATGCGCATGACTTCGTCGGGAGTGGTCTGGCCTTGGAGCACCTTGCCCAGGCCGTCCTCGCGAAGCTCTCGCATGCCATTGGCCTTGGCCGCTTCTTTGATGTCGGCAAGCGGCGCTCGGCGAACCACCAACTCAGCGATTTCGCTGTTCATCGTGAGCAGTTCGTGCAGACCGGTTCGGCCTCGATAGCCGGTGTCCCGATTGTCTTCGTGCGGGATGCCTCGGTAAAGCAGGATATCGGCATCGGGATCTTCGACGGGGAAACCAAAGCGGCGGAGGTCTTGAGCCTTCACGGTGTAGGGCTCCTTGTGATCGGGGTCGATTCGGCGGGCAAGGCGCTGGGCGAGAATGCCGCTCAAAGTCGCCGCGATCAGGTATGGCTCAACGCCCATGTCGATAAGGCGGAGGGTGGCCGACGGCGCATCATTGGTATGCAGAGTCGACAGGACCAAGTGGCCCGTGAGCGAGGATTCAATCGCAATTTCCGCCGTTTCCAAGTCACGGATTTCGCCGACCATCATGATGTCGGGGTCTTGCCGAAGGAAGGCGCGAAGGGCGGTGGCAAAGGTGAGACCGGCCTTGCGGTTCATACCGACCTGGCTGATACCGGTGAGCTGATACTCAATGGGATCTTCCGCAGTGACGATGTTGACGCCGACCGTATTGAGCTGATACAGAACTGAGTAAAGCGTGGTGGTCTTGCCGGAACCGGTGGGACCCGTGCAGAGGAACATTCCGTTTGGCTGCGAGGTGAGCTCCTCGATCTTGAGTTCGTTTTCCTCGGTAAAGCCCAGTTTGCCCAGACCAATCTGGGTACCCGACTTATCGAGAATACGCATAACGATCTTCTCGCCATAGGGCGTGGGGATCGAGCTGACACGAAGGTCAAGTTCCTTGGCGCCATGCCGAACCTCGATACGGCCGTCTTGGGGAACACGCCGTTCGGCGATGTTCATGTCGGCCATGATCTTGAGGCGGCTGATCAACGCGGCCAAGAGGTTTTTCGGGATCGTCATCGCCTCAATCAAGACGCCGTCTACGCGGTACCGGACCCGGACCGACTTGGGCTGTGGCTCAACGTGGATGTCCGATGCGCGGTCGGTGATCGCCTGCTGGATGAGCGCGTTGGCCAAGCGAATGATAGGCGCCTGATCGGCCAGCTTTTCGTCTTCATCGCTCGACTCGTCGTCGTCTTTTTGCGAACCGCGCTTGACTCCGGCCTCGGCGATAGCCTGCCGCATATCGGCCAAGCTGCTACCTGCGGCGGCCGCCTTCTCAGGCTTTGCGGCGGTGGCTGCTGGTGTGTTTGGAGCGGCGGCGCCGTTGCTGCTGGTGAAACTCTTTCGAAGGGCATCCTCGATAGCGCCCGGAACTGCAAGCACCGGCACCACCCGGCAACCGCTGTTGATCTGCACATCGTCGATCGCCTGAAGGTTGCCGACGTTCGACATCGCCAGGTAAAGCGTGTTGTCCAGCTTCTTGACCGGAACCACGCTGTGATGCTTGAGAATGCGCTCGGGGACAACGTTCAAAGCGCCCGACTCGATGGTGATGCGATCCAGGTCGACAAAGCCAATGCCCATCTCCTGCGCTTTGGCCTTCAGCACCTCACGCTCGCCGACGAAGCCAAGGTCAATGAGCACCCGGCCAAAGTCAGGATTGCGGGTCTGCTGTTGGACCCTTTGCGCTTCGGTCAGCTGATCCTGCTTCAGGAATCCACCCTGAACCAGGTACTGAACCATGGACATTCTCGGCGCTGCCATAAAAACCTTTCGCTATCCTGACAAATTTCGGCTTCCTATCAGCCTTTCACCACTGTCCACGACATACGCCATTGCATCAAGCTGGCACTGCGGTAGACGTCAACCACGTTCCAAATCGTTCGTCCAAGCTGACGCAAGGCGCCGAGCACTGGTAATTTTACGTTGAGTTTCCCCGCTTGCTCATTCACAGAGAGCTTTCCAAAGCGACGGGTTTCCACATCGAAACCATGGTCCGAAGATTGAGTTGCAAAAATAACAATCCCACCGTGCCATCCCGGACCGGGTGACGTCGCGACGTGCGAAGTCTCATGCTCCCAAGGTTCCTTGATCGGCGGGCGCATTATTTTGTTCCAATTCCGGCCCAAAAAATCTGCCGTCGGTGCGATGGACTCAAAAACAACGTAAAACAGGGACCCCCTTAACCCAAGCTTAACCGGCATCGGTGCGTCGCCTAAGTCGGCCTTCAACCTCATCCAAACTCCAGATGCGGCAGGTTTTCCAATTGCCCACAAGCTTCCAGAACCGTCATAATATCGGCTTGTTACGTGAACGCATTCAGTGTCTTGTCCAGAACGCGGTGGGCAAGCTGCAAAAACCCGGTGATTTTCCTTACACGGAAAAAGTACCGATCGAGATCATTGATCCCAAGAATCCGGAGCACGGCGACTTCGCCTGCAACTTCGCGCTGATGGCCTCCAAGGCCGCCGGCCAGCCCCCACGGGTTATTGCGGAGGCCTTGAAAGCCGCCCTCGCCGATCGTCCTGAGTTCAGCGAAATCGAGGTTGCGGGTCCGGGATTTCTCAATTTTCGGCTGCAACCCGCCTTCGTGGCCGACTACGTCCTGACGATCCTCTCCCTTGGACGCGAAGGCCTTGCGACCTCGGAGGCTGCCAACCCTCTCTCCATCAATGTCGAGTTTGTCTCGGTCAATCCGAACGGCCCCATCACCGTGGGCTCCGGAAGGGGCGCCGCCATTGGAGACAGCCTTTGTCGCATCTTGGTGGCTGCCGGCCACACTGTGGCCCGCGAATACTACATCAACGATGGCGTGAACTCCGAGCAGATGCGCTTGTTCGGTGAATCCGTGAAGGCGCTTGCCGAGGGCCGCCCAGTGCCTGAGAACGGCTACAAGGGCGACTACGTGCAAGCGGTTGCCGACATGGTGAAGTCCAAGGCGCCGACCGGTCAGCTTCTTGATCTTGAGTGGTATCGCGGGCAGGCGCAGAGCGCGATGATCGAACGCCAAAAGGAAGACCTCCTGCTGTTTCGTGTGGCGTTCGACCTGTGGTTCAGCGAAATGTCCCTGCACGACGAAGGCAAAGTCGCCGCAGCCCTGGAGCATCTTCGGGCAAATGGAGCGGCCGACTATGAGCCTTACCGCACGGTCATCGTGCCCGAGGGGAAGACGCGCACCGTCACCAAAACCGAAGAAGAGCCAGGCCCCCTATGGCTGCGTTCCACCCGTTTTGGCGACGACAAAGACCGGGTCCTGGTGCGCGCCGATGGCCGACCTGCTTACACCGCCGCCGACGTGGCGTACTTGCGCAATAAACTGGGGGAGCGCGGCTTCGACCGGTCGATCCTCCTCGTAGGTCCTGATCACCACGGCTATGTGGGCCGCCTCATGGCGATCTGCGAGGCCCTGGGGTTTGCCCCTGAGCAGTTTCAAATCATCGTCTTTCAGCTAGTGCGCTTCATGAAGGAGGGCAAGCCCGCCCCAATGCGCAAACGGGATGGCAACATCTATGAGTTGCGAGACCTCGTGCTCGAACTCGGTGAGTCGGCCGGCAGCCACCTTGGCGAAGCGGAGCGGGCGATCGCGGGAGCGGATGTCGCTCGGTTCTTCTATTTGATGCGTTCGCCCGACAGTCCCCTGGACTTCGACATTGACCTTGCCACCAAGCAGGGTGATGAGAACCCCGTATTCTACGTTCAGTACGCCCATGCGAGAATCTGCTCGGTGCTGCGTAAGGCGGAAGACGAGGGTTTTGACGTGCATGGCGGCTTTCAACCACATTTGCTGAGCCATCCACGCGAGCTTGCTCTCGTCCGGCGCATTCTTGAGCTGCCGGAGGAGGTCAGGCGCACCGCCGCCGACTATGCGGTCAACCGGCTCACCACCTACTCCATCGAGCTGGCGCGCTCCTTTCACCACTTCTACGATGCCTGCAAGGTGATCCAGAAGGAGGAGGCAGCCCTGACGCAGGCTCGACTGGGGCTCTGCAGGGCGGCCCAGATCGGTCTCCAGTCGGTGCTTGATCTGATTGGCATCTCAACGCCGGAACGGATGGACCGTCCGGCTGCGTCATAAATTCCAACTGCTTCTTTATTCAAGAAAGAACACTCGTGCGACACTGAGCCATGCCGTTTCTTCCACCAAGCACCTTGTATGATCGGATCGATCAAGCGAGGTGGCTGACCGATATGACGAGGGCCGAGCTCACCGCCCTGGCCGAACGGCTCTACACCTCGATGGATCGGCGCACCACACGCGCCGAGCGAATGGGACTTGAGCGGGCCTTTTGGAGCCTGGTTGCCTATCTGGAGCATGAACCAGAGGAACTCGACGAGGAGATTCAACTAGAGGGCGAGGCCGCGAAGCGGATTGCCGACCTGGAGCGACGGTTGGGGCAGACGTTGGGCAACTCCGCCCGCATTCACGTTCCCCGTATCGATCTCGCCGACGTCGAGCCCGACCCTGAGGCGTGGGATCGGATGCCCATCGCCCTCAGCCGGAACCACAACGTCTTTCCCTTTGAACTGCATGGCAGGACCATCCATGTCGCCATGTCCGAGCCGTCAAACTGGGAAATCTGGCTGCACCTGCATAAGGGAACCGGTCTCAGGCCCTTGCCCCACGTCGCGCCGGCCCGGGAAATTGAGCGCGCCATCAAGCGAGCCACTCCCTCCATCTATGAAGCCGCCGAGCCCAAGCCGGCGCCCATTCGCGCCAGCCTTCGAGACGCCGCCACCCTCGACGAGGAAGGCTTGGACATGGAGTTCTCGCGACTGGAGGGGGTACTTGAACTATGCCGGGAACTCATCGGCCGGTCCATCGCCGAAGGACGGAGCGACCTTCTCATCCTTCCCGATCGGGGCATGGTCGTGGTGCGTGCGTTCACGAGTTCCTGGGAGATCGTCCACGAGTGGCCGCTCAACCTTTGGGGGCCCATGCAACTCACCTTTCGGGCGCTCGCCCATATCCCGATGAGCCCTTTCGAAACCGAAGCCAGCCTGATTTGGCCTTTTATGGGCGCAGACGTCTCCGTCTGGTTCCATTGGTACCACGCCGAGGGAGTGCCGCAACTTGGCATTGGACTTCTGGAGCCTTAGACGTGAGGTAAAACGGAGCCGATGCCCTTGACGACGCTGATCGCAGTAGCCGCAATCAGCCAGACGGCGCCTCCCTCAACGGTCATTCGCAGCCGATTTCAGAGCGAAGCTCCGCTTCCGGGCATACCGCCCGTCATCATTGACACCTATTCCACTGGCTCAGGGCTTGCCGAGGAGACATGCAAGAGCCTGAATCTCCAAGCACGCATCCTTTGGATCGATGGCACCGCCAACATCGACAAGATCAACTCCGATGACAAGGTGAAGGCCCTGGTAGCCCAGATCAAGGATTCCGGCTTCAACACGATCGTCCTCGACGTGAAGCCCATCGCCGGACTCACCCTCTACCCGAGCGCTTATGCGCCCCGGCTCGCCGAGTGGCGCGGGCAGGTTCTGCCGCCGGACTTTGACCCCCTGGCCGCCATGTGCAGGGAAGCAAAGGCCGATGGGGTCACCCTCTTTGCCTCGCTGAACGCTTTCAGTGAGGGGCATAGCCTCATGCATGTGGGGCCGGGCTATGCCAAACCCGATTGGCAATCGGTCCTTTACGAGCCCCTGCCGGTGGTGGTCTCCGCTTCAGGGGCTTCTTACCCCATTCAAACGCCCTACAACCAAATGCAGGATCAGCCGGGCGCCCTTGCGTGGTTCAGCGACCCTTCCAAGGTCCCCATCTCCGACCCCGACCATTTCGCCGTCACCCTCGACCACGACGGCGTCGTACAAGATGGATTTGAATACGGGGGCTACGGACCTGGGGTGCCAACCATGCCGGTCGGCGGTTCGGTGCTCGTCGGCAACGGAGGGGCAGCCGAATTCCTCCGCGAGGGTGCTGTGCCTGGGCAAAAGCTGCACTTTGCAACGCAGCCAAACTTCGTCAAGATCGGCGATCGGCCCGCACGCGAAATCCCGTTGTGCGTGAACCCCAACAACCCTGACGTCCAGGACTATGAACTCAACATCGTCAAGGAAGTCGTTTCGAAGTATCCGGTTGATGGCATCCTCTTTGACGATCGGTTTCGATACGCGGGCATTGATGGAGATTTCAGCCCGATTACCCAAACCGCCTTCGAAAGGTATGTGGGTCATAAGGTCACCTGGCCCGACGATGTGTTTCGTTTCACGCTGAACCCCAACCAGGCTCGCGGGATCCAACCCGGGCCCCTCTATGACACTTGGATGGCATGGCGGGCGCATCAACTCAAGGTTTTCCTCTATCTCACTCGCCTGGCGGTCAAGACTTTGCGACCCACATGCCAGGTCGGGCTCTATGCGGGCTCGTGGTACGGCGAATACCCGGCCCTTGGCAACAACTGGTCGTCGCCGGATTTCACCGCAGGGTTCTGGTTCATGACCCCCGAGTACCGACAGACTGGTCTAGCCGGACTCCTCGATTTCCTCATATCAGGGTGCTACTACACCGTTCCGACGATTTATGATGCGATGGGCAAGGGAACCCCGGCCGGATCCACCGTTGAAGCGTCGTCTGACTTGGTGAATCGCGCAGTGCGGGATCAGGCCTGGTCCTACGCTGGGTTAGGCGTCTCGGATTATAACGGGGACGCTGATTCGCTCCGAAATTGCATCCAGGCCGCCTGCGCCTCCAGCCAGGGAGTGATGATCTTTGATCTTTCCCATAATCTCGATCCGCTCTGGCCCATGTTCAAGCAGGCCTTTGCCCGGCCCGCGCAGGCGCCCCATCAGCACCCGGAGATACTCGCCAAGGTTCGCGCCTTGAGGGCGAGACTCGACAAACAGCATGTGCCTGACGCTCCGGTCATAATGATGAGCGGTACCGTCGGAACCGGCGAATAAACACACTTCTCTCGGTATATTGAAGGTGGCCCTATGTCAGCGTTCGCCTTGTCCCTGTCCCCTCAAGACCTCGTGGACGCCCTCCACGCGTTCATTGACGCGGCAGCGGAAAAGGCCGGCTCGCCGCGGGCGATCAAACCTGGCCACCGCGTTAAGTTCCAGTGGCCGCCCCATCCGGTGGGACGGGACTACAACGTTCACCACGCCGCCTACACCGAGCACGCCTTCTTCCAAGCCTACGGCGAAAAATTTGAAGTGATGGTCGCCACGACCAGGCACGGCGTTTTTGGAAGGTGTGAGGCCCTTTGGCTGGAGGCCATGGGTAAAGACGAGCGCCAAATGCTTCGCCGAATGACGGAAGCGGCAGAGCCCCTGTTCAAGCGCCAGATGGCGATCAGCCGATGCATCGGGCAGACTGCTCGCTTCAGCGGATCCATACGCGACCTTTGCCCGCTCGACATTCTCAAACTTCTCTACTGCGAGGACCGTGACGTAGCCAACAGCGCACGCATCGAGATCGAAACCCACACTGCGAACCACTTGTTCACGCCTGCGCTCATTGCCATCCTGCGTGACCGCAGGCACCCCAATCGGCGTATCGCCCACTGGTGTGTGCTCGATCTGTTTGAGGACATGGCCTCCTACGTGAACGATGCCGATGAGGAGCAAGACGCCGTCGACGCGATTCGAGGTTTGCTTTGGGATGCGGAGGACGACTACGCGAGGGCAGTGTTCAAGGCGGGCACCGTCGTCGGCGGACATCTGAACGCGGAGATTGCCTCGCCGGTGTTGGTGGAGTGTCTCGGGGCTCCGAGCCGCATTGGCCGGCGCGCAGCGATCCACGGCCTGTTTCACGTGGTGGAGTGGCTTCCCGACACGCGGCAGGCCATTGTTTCCGTGCTTCGCGGCCATGTCGACCGGGAGACCGACCCCCAGCTTGCCGAATTCGCGGCCTCAATTGCGGATGACCTTGCGGCGGGGGCGTTCGATCATCGCCCCGAGCCCATCTTTCCCGACGAGCCATAAAACCTCGGAATTGTACGACCTTTCTGGGCACGCCTCTTGCCTTACACTGAGGTGGGATGCTGAAGTCTCTGTTCCCTACTCGCACATTAACGCTCTTTCTCAGCATTGGGGTCGTCGATCTCATTACGACCGCTTGGCTGCACGCGCGGGGTCTCATCGTGGAACTGAACCCACTGATGAGGGCCGCCCTAGCTTATGGTGAGTGGTACTTCGTTTTGATCAAGGGCCTCACTCTGCTGGCCCTGTGGGTCGTGATGGCCTACTACTCTCAGAGGGACGTCAACTTCGTGCGTCGGGCTTGCTCCCTTGGAGCGTTGGCCTACGTTGCCCTCTGGGTGACCTGGTTCTTCAGCGCTCGCTGAGTGCTTGGACGCCGACGGGCTCAATAACTTCGGCCTCTTTGGGCTGCTCCTCGGCTTCGACCACCAGCTTCAAGGATGTTAGCGCCACTTCAATTTGAGACTCATCAGGCTCTTTGGTAGTCAGGTACTGCGTCATCAGACCCGGCCAAAAGACGGCGCGGATAAGCGACGCGTTCCGAAACTTGCCGGCGATTCGAATCGCCTCGTAGGCAAATCCAGCCACCAGCGGGAGAATCAGCACCTCAAGGATAATCCGCACCAACACCTGCAGTACCGGGTTCTCCAGGTTGGGAATCGGATAGCGGGGAACGAACGTGAACAAAATGAGCGAGAGGAGCAGCACGACGACCGCGAAGCTTGTGCCACATCGGGGGTGAAGCCGGGTCTGGCGAAGGCAATACTCCATCTCAAGCGACTCGTGGGATTCCAAGGTGTTGATCGCCTTGTGTTCGGCGCCGTGGTACATGTAAATGCGCCCGATTTCCGGCAGGCGGCCAATGCCGTAAACATAGCCGAGAAAGAGGGTGACCTTGATGAACTCAGTGATCAGGTTCGTGTATCGATAATCCGTGGTGTGGAACGATCGGTGCCAAATCTCGGCGACGGCATTCGGGATGACGACGAACAAGAGAACGCCAATCACCAGTCCCAGCACCATCGCCAAGCCGACTCCGGCATCCTGAACGCCTTTCGGCACCGTGGAGGTGGTCGATGGTTTGGCTTCCGCCGGTTCGCCATTTGGCGAAGAAGGCTGATATGCGGGGTCAAGTTGGATGTTGCTTGCGAAGCGCATCGCTTGGCTGCCAAGCGTCATGGCATCCAGGATGGCCAAGGAGCCCCTCAGGAACGGCAACTTGAGCCACCTCTGTCGACCGATCCATGTCTTGGACAAGGGCTCGACTCTTGAGACGATCTCACCGTTGGGAGCACGGCAGGCCACCGCAAAATAATGCGGCGAGCGCATCATGACGCCCTCCACGATCGCTTGGCCCCCGTATTGTAGATATTCGCCTTCAGGCATAGATTTCGATTTAGCTCCTTGAACAGGCTTCGTTAGGGGGTGCGATCCACCTTGGCTTCGGAACGCACTTTAGCCAAGGCCGCGTCGCGGTTTTGATTGATAAACTGGGTCTGCAACGTTTCGAGATCTGCGGGAGACACCTTTCCGCCCCACATCTCCACGCGAAATATTCGGACGCCTTGGGCCACTTGACGAGGTGGGAGTATGGAGTTCGCCGGCATCGTTTTTGCCGCAGCAAGAATCACTGGCCCCAGACCGGCAGGAAGAGCCTCCAGCTGTTGCCACTGAGAAGCCATGGCGCCCGTTCCAAAGTCAGCGCTCACCTTGTCCCATCCTACGCCATTCTTCAGCCGGGCATAAGCCGTTTCGGTTTTCTTGATCGCAGAACCCCAAGAAAGGGTCATTTGGTTCGGCGGCACGACGGCGATGCTGCTCACCCGAACCCACTCTTCCGGTTTGAAATCTTTGAGAATGATCTTTTCCAGTAGGACCTCCGATTCGATTCGAAGGCGGATTCGGGATGGGGGGAATCCCTGATCACGCAGCCTTTGAAGGGCAGATGCGTTGGCGCCAAACTGGGCCATTTCCTTGTCCATCCGAGCGGTCACCTCAGCATCGGTCGCAGAGACGCCTTCGAGGGCTGCCACCGCCTCAACAGATTTGAGTGAAATGAGGTCTTGCAGCACCTCGCCTGATCGCCAGTCCCACAAATAGGACTCCAAGTCGGCTGCAGTGATCGCCGATCCGTTGACCTTGGCCAAGACCTTCGCCGGGTCGGGTACGGGTGGAACAGTGGCACCTTGGAAGCGGCATAGCACGATGGCGAGGGCAAGTGGCGTCATTCCGTCCATCATGCACGTTTTTCGGGGCCTATCGCCAGAGGCTATAAGGGTGGTAGCATCCTTTGTCCCTATGAGCGTTGAAGCACTGGCGTCGCAACTGCGAACCGAAGTCGGAAAGGCGATTGTGGGCCAGGATGCGACCGTTGAGCAATCGCTTGTCGCGCTTCTGGCGGATGGTCACGTTTTGCTCGAAGGCGTGCCCGGTGTGGCCAAGACGCTACTCGTTCGCGCGCTAGCCAATGCCCTTGACTTGCCCTATGGTCGAGTCCAATTCACGCCGGACATGATGCCCACGGATGTCATTGGGACCAATGTTTTCGACGCCAAGAACGCCGATTTCAAACTGCGCAAAGGCCCGGTATTCGTCAGTATCCTCCTTGCCGACGAAATCAATCGAACCCCTCCCAAGACTCAGGCCGCGCTGCTGGAAGCCATGGAAGAGCGGCGCGTCACGATTGACGGCGAATCGCACGAACTGCCGCAGCCCTTTCTCGTTTTTGCCACCCAAAACCCAATCGATTTTGAGGGAACCTATCCCCTGCCCGAAGCCCAACAGGATCGCTTCCTGCTGAAGATCCAGGTCGACTACCCACGGCCAGAAGATGAGATCAAGGTGCTCCACCGTCATCACGAAGGCTTTCGACCCCAGAACCTCGCAGCGGCCGGCATTCAGCCGGTGACCGACCTTGCAGGATTGCTGGAGGCGAGAAGCGAGGTGGCGTCGATCAAGGTTGAGGACAAGATATTCGACTACATCTACGCCATCGTCGCCGGCACCCGCAAATCGGAAGACCTTCTGGTTGGCGCTTCACCCCGCGCTGGGATTGCGCTGTTGCGGTGTAGCAAGGCGATGGCTGCCCTGAGGGGCCGAGATTTTGTGATTCCCGACGATGTCAAGGAATTGGCGCTGCCCATTCTCAGGCACCGTGTCACCCTCCGGCCGGAAACTGAAGTCGAGGGGGTGGGCGTCGATTCAGTGCTTACCTCCATTATTTCGGCCCAGATCGTCCCCCGGTAGACTTGGGTCAAGCGCAATGCTCCAAGTCTACAATCTGACAAAGCAGTACAAGAAGTTCCGAGCGATCGACGGACTCTCGCTTGAGATCAAACCAGGCGAAATCGTCGGGCTCTTGGGGCCGAACGGTGCGGGCAAAACGACCACGCTGAGATGCATCGCCGGCATTCTTCGGCCCGATTCGGGCCAAATTCTCATCAACGGCTACGACGTGGTCACCGATCAAGCGCGGGCCAAGGCGGGCATCGCCTTCGTGCCCGAAGTTCCATCCCTCTACGAGCTTCTTACCGTGGAGGAACATATGCGTTTCATCGCGATGTGCTTCAAGACGCTTGATCAATACGAACTCCTTCGCGACGCGCTATTGGAACGCTACAGCTTGTCCGAGAAGCGCAACGAACTGGTGGCGACCCTGAGCAAGGGGATGCGCCAAAAGCTCAGTGTGGCGTGCGCCCTGATCCACAATGCAAATGTGTTCCTGCTGGACGAGCCGGTGATCGGCATCGATCCTGCCGGCGCCCACGAGCTCAAGCAAGAGCTCGTGCGTTGTCGCGATGCGGGCGCCGCTGTGCTGGTCTCAACCCATTTGCTGGACACCGCGGAACGATTCTGCGACCGCCTGATCATCCTTCAACGCGGCCGCAAGATCGCCGAGGGCACGCTGGACGAACTTCGGGCAGGCCTGGGCAAAGAGGGTCACAGCCTTGAAGACGTGTTTCTGACCTTGACCGAGGAACCCCATGCACCCCCTGGCATACCTAGCGCTTAAGTCGGTCAAGAACGGCTTGCGGCGTGCGCTTACCACGCCGCGCCGACTCATTACCCTTGTCCTAGTGGTGGGATACTACGGTTGGATCGCCCTTCGCTACGTCTTCATCGATTTCGGTGGATCGCCAACGGTGTTGTTTCCATTGCCATCCATCGGAATGCCGCCCCTCAGCTACCTCTCGTCGGTCGTATTTTGGCTTTTCGCCGGCTTGAGCCTGCTGCTACTGCTGCCTACCATGCGTCCCATCCGGCAGGCGGATGTCGATGTGCTCTATCCGACTCCGGTCGATCCTCGACACGTCATGTTGTTCCGACTGGTCGGCGACTATTTGGTGACTCTTTTCCTTCCCCTCATTCTCGCCCTTATCGGATTAAGGCCGGCGAGAATGTTCTTCTTTGACTCCTTCATCAAGGGCTTTCCCCACGCTGCTAGCACCACTCTGCGCGGGGCTATCCTTGGGTGGCTTCTGCTTAGCGCAATGTTCGTTTGCATTCACAACGCGGCCGCCCTTTGGAGCAATCGGACTGGCGAGCAGGGGGAGAAGATCAAGAGGATCATCACCTGGAGCTTTCGCGCAGCCGTTCTGCTTCTCGGATTGGCCATTTGGATCGGCGCCCAGCATGTGCAAACTTGGGATGACTTTGCCGCATTTTCAGCTCAGCCACTTTTCAGGTGCGCCTTCTTCGGCGCCTCGGCGGTAACGGCGATGGTCATGGGGCCCCTTCAGCATTCCTTCGTCCTTTCGCTCGAAGGCTACGCGGTGCTGATTGGTGTCGCCGCATTGGCGCTGGCATCGGCATTTCATCAAATTGGCTACCTCTACGACCAATCGACGGTGCGGGCGGACGCGAGAAGCGCCATTCGAAGCGGCGCCGTGAAAGGCGACCCCACCGCGTTCGCGGTTGCCCGGGCCCAACAGGGCAAACTCAAGGCACGCGTAGGTGGACTGTCGAGATTTACCATCACCGGCCCAGGCTGCCTGGTTTGGAAGAGTCTCGTTATTCAGAGCCGTTCCGGCCAAGGTAATTGGATCTGGCTGTTCATCGTCATCATCTACGGAGCCATCATCCACATGCTGGGGCAAGAGAGCGCGGCCGCCGGTCCTCTGATGCTGGGTTTGTGCGGCTTAACCGCATTTGCCGTTTCTACGGGCTCTGCTTCGATGCAGTCGATGGCGGTGTTGCGCCGCATCGATATTCATAAGCCTCTTCCCATTGCCCCCGTTGCCACCATCGCCATGGAGGCGCTTGCCTGCACGGCCCTACCCTCCGCCTTCTGCCTCATTCCCATTGCGGTGATGGTGATCACCACACCGAGCCAGTGGATGTGGGCCGTCAGCGCCGTCATCGTGCTGCCGAGCGTCGTCTTTCTGATCTCTACGACGGTGTTTGTGGTCACTCTCCTGTTCCCAGATATCGACGACCCGGCTCAACGGGGAATACGCGGCCTAATAAGTCTTCTGGGCTTGGCCATCGCAATATCGCCCGGCATCGGCGCCATGGTTTTGGTCGGCTTCCTGCACTGGATCCCCCTTGGCGCGCTCCTTCCGGCGGCCATCAACTTGGCCATGGCTCTTGGTCTCTGCTTGCTAGGTGGCCAACTGTACGGCAACTTCAACCCGACCGACTAGAAATCCCCTCCGGTAGAATCAAATCATCCGTGAACTGTTGCGGCACATCCCTTGTTAAGAACTAAGGCATGAAATCAAGCGGCGTGGCTAGAGCCTCCAATCAGAAGAGACCTTCAACCAAGATTTTTCTCGGATTCCTTTTTATCATCGCCGCATGTTGGGGAGGCTGGCAGCTTTATTCCGATTGGCGAGTCTCCAACATCAAGTTCACTCCCATCGAGCCGGGCAAGGTGAATCTGGTTGGCATCGATTTAAGCGGGGGCTACCGCATCACCGTTTCGAACCAGGTCGCTCAGCTTGTTGAGTCTCGGGATCGCGTGGATACCCCGGCAAAGGGCGGTGGACTCTTTGGCGGATTCAGCATGGGCGGCGCAGACCAGAGCGACGATTCCGGAGGTGGGAGTTCCTCTGGATCATCCAAGCGAAGGGTTCCCATTGCAGAACTCATCAAATCCCTTCAGGGCGATGTGACGGCGCTCGGTAAGTTTGTGATGGCCGAGAATGACCTTAACGAGGATGACCTGCCTCCTGTCCGGGTTACTTGGTCCGACACCGACATCATCAAGGCACTGAATGGAGACCCGGTTCTCCGGGCCAAACTGGAGAAGGATCTCAATGTTAAGCTTGATGGAACGCCTTTGCCCTACATTCGGCCTGATGCCATGTGGGATGGCATCGTGATCCAGGCTCATGTCCCGATCCACGTGAACATCGGAGGAATGCCAAGACTTTTACAAGCCCCGATTCTCTTGCCTTTCAAGGCCGATCTCATGAGCAAGGTCGAGCGCGATGTGGAGCAGAAGAGCAACCTTACTGACGACACCATTCGCATTTACTACCAACAAGAGGCTCAGAAGGTCACCGACGCGAACAGGGAGAACGTCGCGGAGACCCTCAAAACGACCGTCGCTCCCGAACACTTGGGCCACTACGCAGGTAATCCCGAAAGCATTCTCGGCAAGGCGGTCATTCTTATCAACGAGAATTACGTGACCAAGGCGTCTGTCGAGGCTGTCCCCACCGACACAGGAACCCTGTACAACCTCGCCCTAGATCTCACTCCCGACGGTGTCGATCGCCTTTGGTATTACAGCAAGCACCGCGTTGGCTTTCAGCTTCTCCTCATTTCAAATGGTGTCGCGATTGCCGCCCCTACCATTCGGCACGAGTTGACAAGCAGCCCCCTCGTCATCACCAAGCTGCCCGACCAGGCCCTTGCGAAAGATGCGGCAGATACCATCAACAATAGATCAAAATGAGGTCCTCACCACGGCTCGGCATGATCGCCGGGCTCGTTCTTGGTTCTGGTTGCGCGGCCATACCCACAGTCTCGCCCCGGCCACCCGTCGAGGGCTTGAATCAGAACTACTTCCCTATGGTGCCCGGTAAGCAGTGGACTTACCAAATCCATGTCATTGACGGAGGCGCCGTTCATGCAGATGGCGAAATCCAGTGGCGCAACACGTCTGTTCGCCAGACGCAGATGGGCGACGAAACCAGCGTTCAAGTGAGTCGGGATGAGTCGGTCGCGGATTTTCAACTATGGCTCGCAACCCCAAAAGGCCTCTACCTGACAGCCCAGCGGCAGCAAAACAAGGACGGTCCCGGGCCCTTGGTGTCCTTCGAACCTCCGCAGCCCGTGTTCGAATATCCTTTGAAAGCCGGTAGCACTTTTCACTGGAGCGGAACCGGTCCGCTGCCCGATGGGACCGCCGGACTATCAACCGTCAATGGCAGGATCGATCCCGTGGAAGAGGTGGCAACACCCTGCGGACGGCTGACCGCGATTCCGGTGGAATACTCAATTATCGCCTCCGGCATCGTGTCATCGGAGAAGGTGTGGTTTACTCCCGGTGTGGGGATCATTGAACTTTCCGAAACGGACAAGCTAGGCAAAAGCTCGCCCGTGCGGCAAGATTTGGTTCTCGAAGACGTGCAGTAGGATATGAAGAGTACATTTTGTTTGCTTTCGGTTGTCGCGACAACCGCCATGGTAGGTTGCTCTCATCAAGAAGCCAAGCCAGGTCAGGCCACCGTTCCTCCTCCCGTCGTTTCTTCCGACCTGCCGGCAAGCCTACAATCCGATGGCTACCGTTATGTTGGCCTCTCCTACACCCAAACCCGACCGATGGAAATGCTTCAGAACGGCAAGGCCCTCTGCACAGGAACTCAAACTGTAACCTTCTCGGGTCTTAAAGGTGGCAACGCTGCTTACACGGTGACGAACACCGGGGAGCTAGGCACGATCTTGGGGAATTTGACCCTGAGTGTCGAACCCAGCGGAGTCTACGATGTTTCTTCTACAGTAGAGGCGGGGACGACCCACGATCTCGAACTCCCCGCGAGTCTCGCAACCGGCACCAAGTGGACCTCGAAGAGCACGTTCTTTACCAAGAAAGGCGACAAGATCACCAACAACGACACCTGCCGTGTCGTCGGCCCCCAGTCGGTCACGACGCCAGCGGGCGTTTTCAATGCGTTGCTTGTGCAGTCTGACGGAACGGGTGAGTTCAATAGCGAACCCTACAAGGAGCAGTCGCACATGTGGTATGTGAAAGACCGAGGCCTTGTGAAGTGGGAAGTCATCGATACAAAGCTGCCCAGTGGACCGCCGATGATCACCGTTGAGGAGGAAACCAAGTAGCATGCTTGCCGCCCTTCTCCTAGCGCTCGCCCAGGACCCCGTGACCGCAGGCGACTACTTCCCGACCGTCGCCGGGACCACTTACGTCTACTCTCAGCAGGCGAAGGAGACGACGAGCCTCACTTGGACCATTAAGGCCCCGACCGAAATCGATAGCTGGCAGGTGATCCCCATTCAGACGATGGCAGATTCGGCAGTTGTGCCTACCACGCTTTACTATCGGGTCGCCAGCGCAGGCGTCTCCATGTTTGCTTTGGGCTCAGATGGGCATCGGGCCAGCGATCCCCAGCCATTCTTTGAGCTAGGCAACGCCAGCGGGGACTGGACTTTCAGCGGGGCAGTCAGCGCCGGTGACGAACCGACGAGCATTACCATCATCGGAAAAACCAAGCGAGGAAAGCCAACCAAGGCTTTGGGGCGGACCGTCGATACGATCATCGTGACGAGAGATTCGGTCCTTGGAAACCTCGATAGTGCCTTGCGGGTCCACCAGGTCCTGATCTTCGGAAAGGGAGTGGGCCTCATCGAGATGAACGAAACGAGTCAGATTGGGAAGAGAAAGCAAAGCTCGATTCTTAAACTCGTGGAAATCCGATCGCCAGGAGCCGCGACCGGGTGAGGGGCTACCTCTCGCTGGGATTCCTGACCTACCTAATGCTGGGTTGTCAACCAGCAGCGCCCCGCTTGGGCGCCGATTCGTCCGGCATGGAAATCCGATTCCAGGATCTGATGCCCGATGCCAAGCCCGGCAAGCAGGGTGAATTGACCCTTGGTGGGACTCTGCTGCCTGTTCAAATTCTCTCACAGAAGCATGACAACCTGTTCGAAATCGACTCTCTGTCCCATGACGTCGTCGTCGCCAAGGAGGTCTACCAAGACCGCATGGACACCTTTTCGCTTGAGGCAGTGGGCGATGAAATCATGATTCCCCCCATACCTGTGCTCCGGTCCCCAATGAAGGTGGGAGATTCGTGGACTTGGCAGGGCCACTGTATCGGCCAAGCCGACCACACAGCGAAAGCCACGATCGCGAGCCGGTCGGATAAGATATATTCGGGTTTGTCAGAGCTTGAATCAGTCGTCGTCGAGATGGACCTTCAAATAGAAGTTCCGAACTCAACGGCTCAGCGCAGGTTTGTTTTCTGGTTTGTGCCCGGCAAAGGATTGCTCAAGAGGGAGTTTGGAAGCGCCTCCGTCCGTCAACCCCTATCCCAATGAGCGCAACACTTAGTGGAACTCGATTTACACGACAGAATCTCCGGCTCGATGGCTGGTTGATTCTTGCTACGCTGCTCCTCCTCGGATCGGGCCTTTTGTCCATCTACAGCCTCGGAACAACCCACGACCAGGGCTACTTCAAGAAGCAGGTTCTGTTCTTGGCCCTCGGGGCCATTCCATTTGCCGTTTTCTATCTCGTTCCGCTGTCTTTCTGGCTTCGCAAAGCTGGGCTGCTTTATGTGCTCAGTCTCGGCATGTTGGTGCTTGTACTGGTCAAGGGTCGGTCTTCGCACGGCTCCCATCGCTGGATCATGTTGGGTTCTTTTCAGTTCGAACCCAATGAGCTCGTCAAGCTTTTGACGATCATCAGCCTCGCCGCGTTTTTTGCCCTGCGTTACGATCGCATCCGCGAATGGTCGACCCATCTCCTTGCCCTTGCCCAGATTGTGCCCCTCATGCTGCTGATGGCAAAGCAGCCGGAAACGGCGGCGGCCATGGTACTGTTCGTGATCTGGTTTTGCGTGGCCCTGGCCGCGGGCATTCCCTTGCGGTACTTGGCGGCAACGCTTCTCGTGCTAGGAGCACTCGCTGCGGTGGTCGTCCTCGTCGATCCCCGGCTCATATTGAAGCCCTATCAGATTCAGCGCCTAAAGGCGCTTGCGGCGAAGGGTTCTGGCGACAAGGAACCGGCCTCCATCTCGAAGCAGCAGCGGAGCGAGATCGAGGCGGCATCATATCAGGCGATGCGGGCCGAATTGGCCTTCGGATCGGGCGGTGTTCTCGGCTCAGGCTTCCTGCGAGGAGAGCAAACGAATTCAGGGACGATTCCTGAGCAGCACGACGATTTTATCTTTACAGTAGTGGGTGAAGAAGGGGGGCTGATCGGCGCCACTCTGGTACTCGCCGCTTTCGGGCTCTTCTTTTTTCGGCTCTGGCTCATCCTTTTGAGAGCGAGCGAACCCTATCACCGGATGCTCATAGCGGGCATCATTGGCCTTTTGGCGTTCCACATGGTCGTGAACCTCTTCATGATCCTTCAACTCATCGCCGTAGCCGGGCTGTGGCTTCCCTTCATGAGCTACGGTGGCACTGCTTTATGGCTCTGCATGGCCTGCGTCGGCATGGCCCTGAACGTGAAGCGCGGAGAGCAGCCCGTCCTTTTCCACTAAGGCGGTGTCCAGGTAGGAAGGGGTACCCTGAGCCTCTATGGCTTGGAAAGGTGTACTGGCGGAGTTCAGGGAGCGCATTCACATCGATGGTTTGGACGATGCGGTGACCCTGCTTGAAGGCAATACGCCCCTCATCCCCGCACCAAGGCTTGCCGAATGGATTGGCGGAGGCCTAAAGCATCTATTCCTGAAGTATGAGGGCCTGAATCCCAGTGGCTCCTTCAAGGATCGCGGCATGACGGCTGCGGTCACTCAGGCCCGGGCCGATGGCGCGACGACCATCATTTGCGCAAGCACCGGTAACACGTCCGCATCCGCAGCCGCTTACGCAGCGCGAGCCGGGATCAAGTGCATTGTTCTCGTGCCAGACGGCAAGGTCGCCCTTGGAAAGCTCGCCGGTTCGTTGATTTACGGAGCGAAAGTCGTCGCGATCAGGGGTTCGTTCGACGACGGTATTCGCCTGGTGCGGGAGGTCAGCGACAAGAACCCGATCGTTCTCGTGAACTCGGTGAATCCGGCAAGGATTCAGGGCCAGAAGACGGGCGCCTTTGAAATCTGTGACGCGCTTGGCGAAGCCCCCGATATCCATGCGCTGCCGGTGGGCAATGCGGGGAACATTACGGCCTACTGGCTTGGGTACCGCGAGTATTTGGCCGACGGTCGAATCAGCAAAGCGCCCGCGATGATAGGCGCCCAAGCCGAAGGATCGGCGCCGATCGTCTTGGGCCACCCCGTCGAGCATCCCGAAACGTTGGCAACCGCAATCCGAATCGGCAATCCGGCCCGGTGGAGAGAGGCCGTGTGTGCGCTGGACGAATCCGGCGGACAAATTCATGCCGTCTCGGATGCGGCCATCTTGGAGGCTTACTCTGCCGTCTCTAGACTGGAGGGCGTATTCTGTGAGCCATCCTCCGCGGCAGGGCTGGCAGGCATGCGAAAAGCGGTACAGAAAGGGGTTCTTAACGTGAAAGGCAAGACAGCGGTCACGATTCTTACGGGCCACGGGTTGAAAGATCCTGACACCGCACTCAAGGTCGCCGATCCCGCCATCACCATCGACGCCAACTATGACGCTCTCCTTAAGGTAATCGCGTAACTTCATGATCCAAATCCGTATTCCCGCTACCACAGCGAACCTTGGCCCGGGATTCGACTGCATGGGCCTAGCCCTTGATCTCTGGAACACATTTGAACTTCGCCTTGAGGGCCCGAAGGGCGATGTGCAGGTGCATGTCATCGGAGAAGGAGAAAACAAGCTACCGGCTGACTCCTCGAACTTGGTCATCCAATTGATCAAGGAGCGCCTGGGCATGAGATACGAGGGGCTGGACAAAGGCGTCTTATTGCGGTGCCACGCGGGTGTCCCTTGCGCCAGCGGTCTCGGCTCGTCCTCCACTGCAGTGCTCGCGGCGACGACCTTCACCCACGCCCTGGAACTGTACTTGAGTGGGATTTCGGACATCGAACCAGAGATGCTTGACCGCCATCAGATCCTGCGGGACGCAATGCTTGTTGAGGGCCATGGCGACAATGTTGGGCCGGCGATGGAAGGGGGGCTATTACTGATCATGCCCAACAATGGGGACATCATCTACAAGAAGGTTCCCTTCAGCAAGTTTCGGGTCGTCGTTTGCGTACCTGAATTTGACTATTTCACTTCACAAGCTCGAGCGCGTTTGCCGAAGACGGTCTCCTACGCCGACGCGATTTTCAATCTTGGCCGTGCGATGTTCGTACTTCAGGCGCTTCAGGAAGGAGATGACGCCTTGCTGCGGTCGGCCTGCGAGGATCGTCTCCACGAACCCTACCGGCTACCCGACATCCCTGGCGCAATTGAAGCCAAGGGAGCAGCTCTTCGAGCGGGGGCGGTCGCGGTTGCGCTAAGCGGCGCCGGGCCGGGGGTGATTGCGTTTGCACGGGAGTCCCACGCCGACATTGGAAGGGCCATGCAGGCGGCGTTTCGGGAAGCCGGGCTTACCGCTCGTTGGTGGGCGCCTGACGCCACGAATGATGGCGCCACGATTCGGCGACTGCCCTAGCCTCCGATGACGATCCAGCCGTGGGGCTTGGCCTCGGGCAGATCGGACTTTTCGGATGCGGTCATGAAAGGTGACCATTCCGGCATCGACCCGTCAGGAATTCCAAAACGGGCAAAGAACTCCATGTTGGCCGCGAGCTTTGCGTCACAGACCTTCGCATTGCACGCGCCGGCGCCGGGATAGCGGCCGCAGAGCGCAGATCCCTGGCCATCGAGCTTTCCGTCCATCTCATCAAAGTCGTCCTCTACGTAGGTCTTCGCGTAGTCGGCGTTCACTTTGCCCTTGTCACCTTCCAGGTGCGCCGTCCAACGTTTCCTGCGCATTTCGCAGTTGTTATCGGCCGTGGGTCGGTAGTCAGGCGTTTCCTCTGCCATGAGCTTGGGATCTTCCGGAAAATTCGACCCGACGTAATAGCCATCGTTCGTGTGATGGTAGATCACGTTCTTGAGCCCAAGTTCCAATTTGCCGATCTCGCCGGACTTATAGTCGGCCATCAGCCAGGTGTTGGCGTAGCCACCATTGTTCCCGTCCATGAGAATCTGCTTTGCCTCATCGAGACTGCTGCCGTACTGGGCAGCCTTCCTCATTCGCACAAATTCCGGGATGCCGTCTGGTTTGTAGCCCACGAAATCTGAAATGGTTGTTTCCGTTATAAGGATGCCCGAATCGTTCAGGGCCCAGTCCGTACCACTGTGGATCATTCCCGGCAGGGTGTCGAATACCACTCGATGTCCCTGAAGGGGCCGAATATCGAGCATGAATCGCCAGCGGAAGCCGGTGAAGTAGTCCCACCAAAAATTCTGCCCCACAACCGGTTTGCCGTCGGCCGTCTCGCTGCCGGTGGCCACAAAGGCGCTGCACGCCGAGGGAGCTTCACTGACGACACGGCCTGAGGTTTTCTTGCCGTACAACGGAAGGTAGTAGTCGCCAAGTTCAATATGGTCGTTGAGCGCCAAGACGTCCTTCCAGTCCCGGGAGAAGCCTTTCGCGCGCATCCCGTCGGCGATGCCTTCGATTTCCTGCTTGTATTGGTCCTCAACTTGGGGCCAACTGACCGTCTCCGCGGTGTTGCGAAGCCATTGCCAATCGTAGCCGGCATGTTCCGCGGCAAAGCTCATCGCCACCGACGTCATCGCATCCGATATTTCCGATGCCGCCAACGTTCCCTGCTCATAGCCAATATCGTACGGCTTGCCATCCAGGTGCAGCACAATCCAGCCTCCCTTCTCTTCGCGAGAGGCCTTCGCCAGACTCCGAGGATCAGCTTGAAGTTGAAAACTGAGGATGGCAAGGAAAGGAGCGAGGAACATACCTCTATTGTCTACGAAAGCCGTGAGCGCCTGCGACCATTCGCCCCAGAAACTTCAAGCAACGATGCCCCGAGGCGGCGGCGATTCCACTCGGTGGCCAAGCCTCCCAGCCAGTCCGTCATCTCGCCGAGGCTCTGGGTTTGCAGTTCAATTTCGGTGCGGCGTCCCTTGGTGGTTGCTTTGAGGATTCCCGCTTCCAAAAGCACCTTAACGTGTTTGGTTGCACCCTGGCGACTCATTGGCAACCGGCTCGTTAGTCGACCCAGGCTCATCGGACCTCTGGTGGCAAGGCGCCAGACCATCTCCATTCGGGTGGGCTCACCGAGGGCGGCCAAGACCTCGTGGGGCGCCGTCTTTGTCAGTACCGACGTGGCCAAGTCTGACATTTGAGCTTCGCGAACAACCATGTGAGCAACTCCGAGGTTGCATGATAGCGCCCAAATGTGAAGGACACTGCGGGCGTTTCTGGAAACCGGCAAAAATGCCAGAGCCTACTGATTTCCCGATTCGACCTGATGAGCGGTGCGCTCCCAGAGTTGAACGGTGCGGAGATCTCGCAGCCGGCGCTCCATCGCCGAATCCACCTTTTGGGCAATTGCCTCATAGGCGTCCACACCGGGCGCATTCTTTTCGATGTAATCGAAGGCGCCCCTCCGCATGGACTCAACGGCATTGGCCACATTGCCGTAGGCGGTCATGACAATCACCTCAGCGAAGAGATCCCGATTGAAGGCGGCTTTGATGATGTCCAAACCCGAGCCAGGCTGGTCGATGGACATGTCGGTGACGATGACGTCGTAAAAGTCCTCTTCGCGAATCGCTCGAATGGCATCTTCGGCCGTGCCTACAAGGGTCACCAAGTGGCCATCCCGCTCCAACCGTCGGCGTACCGCTGTGCGAACCCCTTCCTCATCGTCAATTACAAGAACACGACCCATTAGACGCTCCTAGTATATCTTCCTGCTGCCAGCCAAGGCCGACCATTGGCCTCCCCCCGAGCAACGGCCTAACGATAGTTAATGAACTCGACGGGAAAGCTGAGTTCCAAGCCCTTGATGAACGCGATGGCCTTTTGAAGGTCGTCTTTGCTCTTCGAAGAAACTCGAACTTCGTCCCCCTGAATTTGCGCTTGAACCTTGAGGCCCTTGTCTTTGACGAGCTTGATGAGTTCCTTGGCCTTATCCTGGGGGATACCTACCTTAAAAATCAGCTTTTGGCGAATGGTCAGGCCAGTCCCATGCTCGATCTTGCTCCAGTCGATCGACCGGATATCGATTCCGCGCTTGAGGAGCTTGGAAACGACGATATCCTTCAATTGATCCATCCGAAACTCGTCGTCGGCGACCAGCGTGGTTTCCTCTTTCCCTTCAAGGATTTCGCACTTGGAGCCTTTGAAATCATAGCGACCTTCCAACTCGCGGTGAGCCTGGGAGAGCGCATTTTTGACCTCCATGTCGTTGACGCGAGACACCACGTCGAAGGAAAAGTCTTGGGTTGCCATCGTTAGGCGGTCTCCAAATCTTTGGCCAATACGAGCAGCATGTAATGGACGTCGAAATTCAATTCGTCGGCGGTGAGAAGCTTCTTCTGTTCCTCGGAAATCCCGCTTGCCAGAAAGCGTTCGCGCAACCTCTCGGTTGCTCCTTTATGGATATCCCGACTCACTTTGCTGAGACTATTCTTGTCTACCTTGACCGCGATTTCTCCTTCGTACACGTTTTGGATGGTTCCAATGAGACCTCCCATGTGCTCGAAGTATTGGTTCTTCTTCCGGTCCTCGTCCGTAACCGGTCGGGCGACTATTCGAACGCGATCGCCTTCCTTCCAAGTGGGCATAGCCAAGTTTACCGGACAAGGATCATTTGATGAAAAAAGCCCCGCCAAGGTGGCGGGGCAATGCGTTGGACCAGCTTGTGCCAACTCTTCCTTGCGGCGGTCGGCTTTTGCGTTTTTGCGATGAATAAACTTGAGGCCGTTAATTGCCTGGGCTGCGATGTCTGCGGAGAAGGAACGGGATGTCCAGATCAATCTCGTCGAGTTGAGTAGGTATTCCTCCCGGGGTTGCCCCTCGGTTGGCCATAACCTCTTGAGGAGTGATCTCGTCGCGTACGAAAACCTGATCTGAGGAATCGATCGGCGTTGGTGTGAACACGGGCGCTTGGGTTCGAGGTTCCATGCCGGCGGCCAGCAGCGTGATCTGGACCTCCCCATCGGTTCCGCCCTTCATGACGTGCCCCATGATGATCTCGGCATCTTCCGGCTCCGTGAACTGCTGGATGTACTCCATCGCCTCGTGGGCCTCTCCGATGCTGAAGTCTTGCCCTGCGGTGATGTTGACAAGAAGGCGTCGCGCACCAGAAATGTTGGTTTCCAGGAGGGGTGAATTGGCGGCCGCCTGGGCCGCCAACTTCGCCCGCTGCTCACCGACGGCTCTCCCCAACCCCATGAGGGCGACGCCCGCGTTGCTCATCACCGCCCGCACGTCGGCAAAGTCGACGTTGATGACGCCGGGCAGGAGGATGATATCGGAAATGCCTTGGACGCCCTGTCGAAGGATGTCATCAGCAGCGGCGAATGCCTGCTGCATGGTGGCCCTGCGCTCGACGAACTCAACCAGGCGGTCATTGGGGACGGTGATGAGCGTATCAACCGATGCCTTTAGCCGGGCGGCCCCTGCCTCGGCAAGGCGTCGGCGCTTCGGCCCTTCAAATGTAAATGGCTTGGTGACCACGCCGACCGTCAGAATTCCGAGGCTCTTGGCCATTTCGGCAATGACGGGCGCCGCCCCTGTGCCGGTCCCCCCGCCCATTCCAGCGGTGATGAACACCATATCGGCGCCTTCCAGCGCCTCGCGAATTTCTTCCTGCGACTCGCGTGCAGCGTCCTCGCCCGTAATGGGATTGCCTCCTGCTCCCAAGCCTTTGGTTAACTTATCACCGATGCGCAGGCGGGTCTCAGCTTTGGAATGGCCAAGGGCTTGGG
>Ga0302320_10003041_pt1 | contig 39111 bp, 25 predicted proteins | sample Bog_T0_3_FD_202130 | JGI IMG/M metagenome (GOLD analysis project Ga0302320, IMG submission 202130) | Peat permafrost microbial communities from Stordalen Mire near Abisko, Sweden - Bog_T0_3 | ecosystem: Environmental > Terrestrial > Soil > Wetlands > Peat | place: Sweden: Abisko, Stordalen Mire... | reverse complement strand
TCATCGAAACACTGCCAGCTGAGGAATTGGCCGTTGTGAAACAGGTGCGCACTTTCATGGAGACGAGAATCGCGCCCATCATCACCAAGTACTGGGTCGAAGATGCCTTCCCATTCGAAATCCTGCCTGCGGTGAAAGAACTCAATATTGGTGGCGTTGGCATGCAGGGCTATGGCTGTAGAGGCGGGAGTGTGCAGCTATTTGGCTTGGTCGCTATGGAGATGGCGCGTGTCGATTCATCGATTGCGACTTTCTTCGGGGTGCACGACGGTTTGGCGATGGGCTCGATCTACCTCGGCGGGTCAGAGGAGCAAAAACAGAAGTGGCTTCCGCCGATGGCGCGCTGGGAAAAAATCGGCTGCTTCGGCCTGACTGAACCGCTAGTTGGATCGGGAACCTCGGGCGGAATGTTAACCACTGCCAAGCGCGACGGCGACGACTGGATTCTCAACGGTCAGAAGAAGTGGATCGGCAACGCTCCGTGGTGCGACATATCGATCATTTGGGCTCGCGACGTGGCCGACAACCAGGTCAAAGCCTTCATCGTGGAGAACAAAACCACGCCTGGCTTCAAAGTCGAGAAAATCCAGAACAAGATCGCGCTCAAAGTAGTCCAGAACGGTCTCATCACTATGGAGAACTGCCGGATACCGGAAGCGAATCGTTTGCAGCAAGATCAATCGTTCCGCGACACGGCGCGTGTTCTGAAGATGACGCGCTTCATGGTCGGCTGGGAGGCGACGCACGCGAATATCCTCGCAGATGTCCACAACTTCAACTACTGGATGCGTTACACCGAAGGCGGGATCTACCTGCACGCCGCCCCGATCTTCCACATCGCGGACTTTCCCAGCATGTTCGCGGCTCCGGCCTTCGGCGCCAGCCCTTGATGTTCGGGTCTTCGGCCAAGGTCTCCGCCGTTAGACTGTTGAAGGCCTTTACAAGTCTTGCGCCGGGAAAGGCCTGGGATATGACAACGGAGGACGGAAGATTGCCCAGTTCTTCCGGAGCGACACGTAGGCGTTTGTTACGTCAATCACGATCTTGCCCTGCCAGCTCTTAGCGGCCTTCGCGACGTCTTTCTGCGTTCCGAAGGGAATAGCCAAAAGGACGATTTCGGCTTTAACCGCGTCCTGCAATGATTTGGGGATGATCGTGGGCCCGATCGCCTTTGCGACCGGCGCAAGCGCTTCAGGCGATCGCCTGCTTGCTATTGCGACTTCGATTTTCTTGCGGGCGAACGCTCTGGCGAGCGACTGGCCTACTTTGCCGGCACCTATAATTGAGTAGCTCATGGAATCCTCCTGTATCAGTATTGAAGTTGAAATTACTCAGTCGATTTGTCGTGATGACATCTAGCACCGTGGCCGGCGTTCGAGCGAAATGCGTCGCGACGCACCAGCGGTTCTGAACGCCGCCGCTCAGTTGACGGGTTCAGTGTGTGGTTTGTCTTTATCCACGATCATCAGTTCAACGGTGCGGACAGGCTGGCCGCTGAGGTTCTGGTTGCGGTGAACGGTGCCACGCGGAATGTAGACCACATCGCCCGCCTTCAAGACCTTCGGTTCTTCGCCTTTGACCGTGTAGGTGATCTCGCCTTCCTGCACCATTTCCCACTGATCGCCCGGACGGCGATGGAATGGGGTTGCGTCGCCAGCCGGGACCGAGACTGTTGTCAGACGCACAACCCGCGACGGATCGCCCTCCAGCGGTGACGTGATATAGGGAGTGATGACTATATTTTTTGCCGGCTCCTGCGCCTGCAATCCCGCCGGGACCCCGATCAGAGTAGCGAAGCCGGCGATAAGCACGGCTAACGTCAAAATCCGCATGCGAACCTCCCTCGCTCTATGACTCCATTTTATTGACCCGAGTGCTTCGCTCGATCGCCCGCTTGTCACTCCGTCGCCTTCTGGCTGCAGACTCTGCATCTCACAAACGCTCAGTATGTTCGCCAGTGTAGGTGCCGGGCTGAGCAAAACGGACCACTCGCGTGTTCTTTGCCGCAAAGTCGATTTGCCTGCGCGCAACGCTCAGCAATCAAGCAGCAGGCACAACTGTTGATGATCTGTGGGCTTCACAGTTCACACAGCGAAGTGATCTTCTATTCGGCGTTGAGAAACTCAGGAGACGACTTCGGCAAGGCGACGTTAGAATGGATGAATTCATGAATCAACCCGCCACTTCGGTTCGAAATCACTGCCTGTCGCCGACGCGAGCCAAAGTGGCAATCGATGCACCTCTTGGCCCTACAGCTTACGGTCGGATGTTTCCCGAGCTGCCATCGTTTGAGGCCGATGAGCAATTCCTACATGCGCTTGGCCGTGTAGGTGGTATCTGCGATTGCGGAGATGTCGAAGACTCCCCTGACTCCCTCGGTGACACCGCCGCCGGTTGGCCCATCTTGGGCCAATTTGTGGCTCACAACATTACGGCTGACCGTTCCATTTTGCAAAGCCATACCGATGCCGCGGGGTTGCACAATGCGCGCAGCCCGCAACTCAATCTTGAAAGCCTCTACGGCGACGGACCGACAGGCCATCCGTTCCTCTACCAGCGCGACGATCCAGCAAAGTTCCTCCTTGGGCTGAACGGAGCAGACCTGCAACGAAACGCAGAGGGCATCGCGATTATCGGCGACCCGCGCAACGATTCGCACATGCTGATATCACAGTTGCATCTCGCCATGCTCAAGGCTCACAACGCATTTGTCGATGAAGCGCGCCTCACAGGAATGGTGAACGGCCGCGTGTTCGACGAAGCGGCCCGGCAGTTACGATGGCACTACCAGTGGCTCATCCTGAACGAGTTTCTGCCGACGCTCGTCGGGCGGACGCTTGCTGATCAGATGCTTCGAGAAGGCCCGCACTGGTTTCGCCCTGTGCACAGTGGATTTATACCGCTAGAATTTGCCGACGCGGCCTATCGGTACGGCCATTCTCAGATCCGCCATCGCTACCGATTGAACTCACAGACCGATCCCGTTCCACTTTTTCCTGATCTTCTGGGATTCCGCGCCGTACAGCGTGAGCACGCGATCGACTGGACACTGTTCTTCGACGCGCCTGGTGCTCCACCGGCGCAGCGGTCCAAGAAAATGGATGGGAAGCTCGTGCGCGCACTCATTCAGTTGCCGGTAGCCGTCACCGGTGAGTGCGAGATCGAAGATTACCATTCACTTGCTGTGCGTGATCTGCAACGCGGACAAGGTGTGGGCCTACCGTCTGGCGAGGCCGTGGCCCGTCACATCGGAGTTACGCCACTTACGGCGGAGCAGGTTGGCATCACGTCCACGGGCTGGCAGGGTGAGACTCCTCTCTGGTATTACATTCTCCGCGAAGCCGACGCTTGTACAGGCGGTCATCGCCTTGGGCCAGTGGGTGGCAGGATCGTGGCGGAGGTGCTGGTTGGACTCATAGATATGGACCCGACGTCCTTTCGTAAGAACAGCCAGGAATGGCGACCGAAAAAAACACTGAGTGAATTGTTAACCTCCTGAATTGGAGACTAGACTTCTTAGCATCAATGGTCGTCGTAGCGGGCGTGGATTATCAGTTCGCTAACCATCCAGCTGAAGCACCGACCTGAATCATCTTCGTTGTTCAGTAGTCCCTCTTCGGTCAATACGGTGACGATCACTGGAACATCAGCGCTTTCGCGACATCCATCAATCGCGGTTCCTGAAATCGCTGAGGTGGCGTGACTAGAGCCCTGAAGAGGCCGCGCTCAACCATTGTTTGGAGATCAACCGAACTGCCCCACTGATTGTCTCATTGGCTGCCATGCTCTTAGGATGCACATGGGACCGCGCTGTCAATTCCTCCCACGCAGATTGTCTAGAACTGTTTGTGGCTAAACGTCTGCTCACCGGGTGCGTAGGTGTCGCCGTTGAGCGGGTCGACCCATAGCCCGCGGCCCTCATCCCAGATCACTGCTCGCCAGTCTCCAGATGGCACCGTGGAATGTCGGAATCCTCCCTCCACCGACGGATATCTTTCCATTCGTGCGCGCATTGATTGCAGTGGTGGGTCGAACCATATTGTGCAGCCCCCTCGTTTCCGCATTTGCGGCACTTGACAGGTTCCCCATCGGGATAGAAGACGTCGTCGTCCAGCAGGGCGGGATCGATCGGCAATCCACTCCTGAGCGCCTCTCGGCCAGTATTCTAGTAGCCCGTATGTGCGCGTACCTTGTTTGACCCAATCGAGCGGCGCCGAACCAAAGAGCCCCCCACTACAGATTTGAAATCACCCACGGCAATCACCCACGATCCAGCTGTCTTGCCCGTAGTTTCCAGTGTTTAGCAGTCCCACGGCAACCATTGAAGTTGTTGGAAATACTGGAAATACGAGTTCTAAAAAGGCTGGCGTCGGCGGTTCAACTCCGTCCCTGGCCACCACATTCTTGAGAGCTTAGCAGCGGCTAGAAAGCTCATTGTTCTACTCAAGAAACGCATCCCACTTTTTCCCGAATGGATCGACTTCGACGACCTGACCGTTTATTTTCGAGCCCGCCCCGCTTACCTTTTTCACTTGCAGCGCGCCTATGTTTGCCGGCAGGGAGACTGAAGTTGGAGTAGGTCCGCTGTCTCGATCGAACCGCAATCGCCAACCCCGCGCTCCGGCAGGTTCGAGTTCCAGAGTGATCCTTCCAAAGCGGGTCGGAGAATTCTGAAGGATGTAGTGAGCAGCGGGGATCAATTCTGCCGCGGTGATCCCATTGAGAAGTCGAAGCGACTTACCGTCTTCGAGCGCCAACCTGTGGCGCAGGTATCGGACGCATTCGGCGCTGGCCCAATTGTGCGGCATGTCTCCCCAATCCTGGCCGGCCAGAGCATTTTGCAGCGGCTGCTCTTCGCGCCAACAGTAGAGAGGTGAGGCATGGTTGAGGAAGCCGGTGAAAGTGCGATGCGCCCAATCGTATTGCCCCGCCCACAGATAGACGTGCGCTGCGAATGAAGCGTTGTAAGTCCACAGACTGTCGTGCCAAAGCCAGCCGGTTTCGGTCGGAACATCTTCCTGCGTGCAGGATTGAAGGAGCGATATATGTCCGCGCACGATCGGATCATTCTTCTCAAACACTTCGCCTGGAAAAATGGAATGTGAGAGGGCCCACTGAGCGGTCTGCGGACGAGGACGGCTCCACGGATCAGAGTCGGCCACTGATGGATCGTCGTGCGCAATCATCGGCAGATACTCGAATCCTGCGGGATGCCTCACCATCTCTCGCTTTGCCATTTGCTGAAATGCGCCGTAGAGCTCAGTAAAAAATGTACGGGCGCGGGCAAGCGATGGCATCTTCAGTTGGTCGGCGGCATCGGCAACGGCACGAAGAGCGGCGAGCGTCCAAACGGTATTGGTGAACTCGGAGCGAACGCCGCCAATACCGCCGTCGGCGAAACCGGGAGCGAGCAGCCCGTAACGTCCGTTGATGCTGGATCCCGACCGAGCCTGGTCACGCAGGCCGATCAGAAAATCCAGCGCGTGCACGACATTCGGTTCGAGGTCGCGGAAAAAGGTCCAGTCCTGCTTAAGTTCGCATTGGCGCACCAGCGTGAACATGGCGATCGCGGTGTCCTTCCAGTGCTCGCCACCGCTTTCTGCGATGATTTGCCCGCTCTCCGCCTGCTTGGACCATTCAGAGCGCAACCCTTCATCGGTTGCCTGCTCGTAGCCGAGATAGCGTGCGGCCTCCAGTAGAAAGTTGCCATCGACGATCCACAAACCGCGATATTGCGTTGGCCCAACCTCGAAGACAAGTCGATCATTCTTAACCTCGCGCGCTTGTTGGATGTTGCGCGCGCACGCCGTAAGAAATTCCCCGTGCCTGCCCGGAAGGCTCCAGCTCGTAGTTCCAAAGGGCTTCCAATTCTTCCAGAACTCGCGAGCTTCGGCCAAAAGCGAATCGGCGTCGGAGAAATTTTCGAGGACATTTTCGGCGGACTGGTTTTCCTGCGGGAGCCGGAAGAAATAACGCGCCGGCACGTCTCCGGCAGCTTCGCCATGTGGCAGATAAAGAGTGAATCCCTCCTCTTCCCACAACATGCAACCCCCAAATTTGTTGTTGAGCTGCGCTGCTACGAGCAGGGGAGATTTGCTACCCTGAGCCCGCACCGTCGCCGTGGGAGCGGTGACGCTCTCAAGTTCGAGCTTTTCACAGGTCCGAATGCGGATCTTTGGAAGGACGGCGATGCGGCCATTCTTCGTTTGTGATTTCGACTGAATCGAGAGCAGGACATTGTCGACCCGGCCTTCTCCGGAATGACGGGTTGCGAATGCGATCAGTTCGAATGTCGCTGCGGGACGGTCGATCAGCGTGTGCACGATGGGAATCACAGGAGACTCGATCCATTGCCGAATAATTTTGTCGTCCTGGAAACCCGCGAGGGAGAATTCGATGACCATGCCGAAGTTTTCCATGCCAGCGGAGAGTGATTTCGAGTATCGGTATCGCAAGTCGCCGGCTTGACCAACCACGGTCTTCCTGGGATCGTCAGGAAAACAGATCGTGGATTGCTGGTTGCGTGGGGCGTAGCGAAAATCTACTTCGGTTTTCTGAGGATCCCTGGGAGTTGTTAGCGGCACGAAGTGAGGGAGCTTCGGATCGATTCCCGGTGTTGGCGCGGAGGCGGCCGCGCCGGATGCAACCAGGGCAGTCACAAATTGTCTTTGGTTCAGAGTCATTCCTTTTCCTCGCAAAACGCAAAATTTTCGGTATAAATCTTGTGTCGGCTCTTTCCCCTAAGGCCCCAAAAAACAACCATCTTACTATCTTATTTTGTGGTAAAACGAAACCCAGTTAGGATTGAACTCGATTAAATCGAACATTACTGTGTGATTGGAACGCATTTGTCTGACAATTCGATCTTTTTGTAATTCCCGGCAATCAGAAGTAGTATGCTTCCACGGGCTTTCGTTTTGCGCTGAATCGCAAAACGTCTGTCGTAAAAATTTCCTTTTAGTGACTTACCCCGACCGATTTAGAGGAACGACACTATTATGAAACGTGACCGGCCTCCACGGCCTGGAGTAGGCCCTAAGGGGCAGCCAGAATCCGAAGGTGCGTCCCAAGAGAAACAGCGGGTGCGCCTCACCGCCATTCTTACCGGCCTGCAACAAACCGGACGGGTTTCGGTGGAAAGTCTCAGTGAGCAGTTGGGTGTTTCGGTCGTGACCGTGCGCCGGGACCTCGATGTCCTGGACGAAAAGGGTTTGTTGCGGCGCACGCACGGTGGCGCGGTATCGATTGAACCACTGTTTTACGAGCAATTCCGGCGCGACCAATCATTTCTGGCGCAGGAAAAGCATGCCGCTGACGAAAAGCGCCGCATCGGGCGAGCCGCCGCAGCGCTCATCACCGCCGGAGAAACGATTGCATTAACTCCCGGAACCACAACCACCGAAGTGATTCGCGGACTGCCGATCAACTCCAACATCACCGTCGTCACAAACACAGTCAACGTAGCGATGGAGCTTTCCCAGCGTAAAGATGTATATGTTTTCGTAACCGGTGGACACCTTCACGGTGAATGGTTTTCGCTCGTCGGAACGGCGGCGTTGCGTTCGCTCGATAACATGCTGATCAATACGATGTTCATCGGAGCCGACGGCATGGATCCGGTTTGGGGGGCAAGTTGTTTCAATGCGGATGAGGCGGAACTCAACTCGACGATGATGAAGCTCGCGCGTCGCCGGGTCGCGGTGGTCGACAGCGGCAAACTTGGACTCGTAGCCAACTGGCGAATTTGCAAGCCTGAAGAATTACATGTCCTCGTTACCGACACTGCAGCTACCGAGGAGATGGTTGCGCCCTACTCCAAGCTTGGCATCAAAGTTATGCGGGTGTAAGCGATTAGCCTCTGATCTCATCGGTCTTTATTGCTTCACTCCTAACTCTCTTTCTCGCGCTGCGCTCCATCTTTTGTGATTGTGTACAAGGCTCCCTGGTAGCGCACTCCCTCTAATCGCGCGCTGGAATCGAAGTTGCCGAGGTTAGAGTTCACCTTGATCCCATCCGAGAGAGTAAGTTCCGCGCCGAAGATCGAGTCAATCACGAGTTCGGTGAAAGCTCCGGCTGCGATGCAGCACCAGTCTTCGATAAAGGGTGCGTCTTCCGAGGACTTGAATGCGCCCCCATTGACCGGCGGATATACGTCCTCCACGAAATGCGCCTGGCCAATCGGACCCTGATTGCCAGCTTTTGCCACCTCCCTCAGCCAGCGCGAGACTCGATCTGGAGAATCGATTTTGTACAGGCCCTTGGCCGTCATCGGCGGCCACGCCGCATAGGCGCCTAAGCAGCTATGGTCAGGCCGGATGTTCCAGGTGGAGTCAGCGTCGCCCTGGGCGAGCGCTCGCATCCATTTTTCGCTATGCAGTTCACGCCAGAAAAAGGCGCTCATTTCCTTTTTCTGCGCCGGCGTGAGATCTTCCACCATATTGTCGAGGACCGCGAGAAAGTCATAGCAATGACGAACCTCGTTGAAGGTTCCGTCAGGCTGGCCGCAACGCCAGTATCCCTTGCCATTGATGTAAAGCGAGCGGTTGATGCGTTCCGCGAGATCGTTTGCCTCGCCACGCAGTTGTTTGGCGCGTGCCGTATTGCCGCGACGTTCGTGCAGATCGGCCACCACGCGCATGCTGCGCACGTTGCCGGAATTCATTCCGGCTACCTCATGGAGGTAAGTGCTGACCACTTCGAGCAGATTCTCGATCGTTCCATAATCGGCACGACCGTGTCCCAACCGGTCCAGTTGTTTCCAATAGACGGCATGCTCATCGAGGTGATCGAGAACGGTTTGATCGGAAATCTTTTTGTCCAGCCACTGAAAATCTCCGGTGACGCAGAGATACCGCCAGGCGCAGCGAATAATTGCGGCGTCATTCGCTGCATACCACGGACCCACGGGTTCTCCCGACACATAATCGGTGGAATGATGCTCATGCATTCCGCCTTTCAGCCAGACCTCAACCAGGTTGCGCAGCGGATCCGGATCGAGCAGCGCTAACGCCAGAGAGGTGAGCGAGGTATCCCATGGGAAACTAAGAGTCGGAAGCACATGCCCGCTCAATGTCAGATAGGTCGGGCCGTACGCTGAATCGGGCGACACTCGGCGCGCGGACAGCAGATTGGCAAAACCGTTATGGTAGAGCTTCCAGAGCGATTCATCGTTTGTAATCAGGCGCGGAAGGTTCCCACTAAACGCTGGATTATTTGGTTTGAATGCGGATTGAACGAGGCTCGTAAAGTCCGCCTCGTTTTCTGTCCCAAGCTCGGCGAAGCGCTCTTGCAGGCTGTCGTAGAGGTCGATCGCAGCATGGCCGTTTCCCGCAATGGCGAGGACGAACTTGAGTTCTTTTTGCTCGTTCGGACCGAGTTCCATGTCGAAGTGCAGCATCCGCGTTTGCTCCACGCGACTTGGCGCGGGATGGAATCCCTGCGCGGCAGCGATCTCGGAATGTTGAGCCTCAAAGAGAAGACAGCCTCGCTGGGCATCCCACGTAATGCGGTTGTCGGCCTCACCGGGAGAATTCACGAACCACGGTTTAGTTTTCTTCGCGACGGCTCCCCGCATATCGAAAGCCAGCGTGAACCGGCGTTTGGCTCCGCTAAGATTTCTAATAGTGATCGATTGCACTACGGCGCGGTGCTTGGTCGGAAGAAACATGCGCGTGGAGAATTGCAGCTTCTCGGCTGTTTGCGTCCGCACCACACAATGCGGAAACCACTGGTAATCAACGTTGCCGTCGGGGGCAGCTGCAATCGCCAGAAAGCGACCATTCAGAAAAATTTCACAGGTCAGCAGAAAGCCAGGACTCCATGCGGTCTCCGGCACGCCGCAACAGGCGTAAGGCGGAAAAGAAACGGCAGTAATCGCGGAGACTGATTTCGCGACTTGAGCATAGCCCCACTCGTTCATTGCCAGAGGACAGTTGAAAAGATCGCGCAACTGGTAGGTCAAGCGATCCGAAGCCATCTCGACCAGAGTTGGAGGAGACGATAATGTGCTTTTGGCGTATACAGAAGCCAGACTCATGGCAGGGTTAATGGCGGCTACGGCCGTTCCGGCCGCCCCCAGTTTCAGGAAAGTGCGACGGTCCAAGCTCCGGCGAGAGCGCATCGAGACTCCTCACAGTTGAAGGTCTAATGTGGAATGGCTAGCTATCGTAAGTTTATATCCCCTAAAGACGCTATTTCGTAGACCAATTTTGTTCTTTTCGCTAATATTCGGTCATTCATTAAGAGAACGAGGACTCATGGGCATAAATGGATATCTGGTAAAGAGCACCTTCGTGAGCGCTCTGGGCGGCCTGCTATTTGGGTTCGACACCGCCGTCATCGCCGGAACCACACACCAATTGACCCAGGTATATCAACTCACGCCCTCCTTATTAGGGTTGACGGTCTCCAGCGCTTTGTGGGGCACAGTGGTCGGCGCGATAACGGCCGGGTATCCAGGAGAACGATGGGGACGACGCGACAGCCTGCGCATCATGGCCGTTTTCTATTTTCTGTCGGCGCTGGGCTGCGCGTTGGCGTGGAATTGGGGATCGCTGATCACCTTTCGCATCATCGGCGGACTAGGCATCGGTGGGTCCTCAGTGCTTGCGCCAATGTACATCGCCGAGTTGTCGCCCGCGAAGTGGCGCGGACGGCTGGTGGGCTGCTTTCAGGTCAGTATTGTTCTGGGTATTTTGCTGGCCTATTTATCGAACTTCCTTCTGGTGCGAATGAATCTTGGGCTGATGGAATGGCGTTGGATGTTGGGAGTCGCGGCTGTGCCGGCCCTGTTCTTTCTTTTGATGTTGTTTTTTATTCCGCGAAGCCCGCGGTGGTTGGCCCTGAAGAACAGGACGCAGGAAGCGCTTGACGTTCTCCGGCTTACTGGCAACAAAAATCCCGAGCAGGAACTGAACGCGATCACGGCATCGATTCATCTGGAGCGTAGCTCCGTCAGCGAATCCATTCTGCAGCGGAAATATACGCTGCCGATCATCCTGGCCGTGACGGCCGGAGCCTTCAATCAACTGACGGGCATCAACGCGTGCCTGTACTACCTGAACGATATTTTTGCGGCGGCCGGGGCGAGCAAGTATTCGGCCGGCATGCAGTCCGTGACGATTGGATTCACGAACCTGATTTTTACGGTGCTGGCGATGACCGTGATCGACAATTTTGGCCGCAAAAAACTTTTGCTTACCGGAACCGCAGGAGTCTGCATCTTCCTGGTTGCGATTGGACAAATTTTCCGCACCGGCACGCACCAGTCATGGCTGGTCTGGATGGTCATGGCGTTCATGGGGTTCTTCGCGATCTCTCAAGGCGCGGTGATCTGGGTCTACATGAGCGAAGTTTTTCCGACACGGGTTCGCGCCAAGGGGCAGGCGATTGGAACATCCACACTGTGGATCATGAATGCATTAATCTCCGGTTTGTTCCCGGTGCTCGCGAAGAAATCGAGTGCAACGCCGTTCTTCTTCTTTGCAGCCATGATGCTGATTGACTTTATCCTGGTCGCGGCCATCTATCCTGAAACCAAAGGGGTATCGCTGGAGCAACTGGAGCAGAAGCTTGGTGTAGCGGACTGACCGATAGCGGCTCGAATCGAAACGGCTACATTTCGAAATTAGGCCACACCCTTGCGACGCGTGCCGGTTCCGAAACCCATTGGACGCTCTCAGGATCTTTGGCGAACTGCTCATAGATGGGTATCGACGGCTGCAATCCGAGTTCAGGGTGGGCGCGCGCGCTTCGAATCGAAAGATCGCTGGATTGATAAGAAGGATTTGGCTCCCAGTGAATCTTGCGCTGACCGTCGAGGATCGGAAACCAGGCGAGACCATGGTGTGCACGGATTGCGTCATAGAGAAATCCGTACTGCCGATCACACCATGCCCCAAACATCATAGGAGCCTTAGGATCGGCGTTGATGACGGCGTGCGCCCAACCCGGCGGCACGACCACCTTGTCACCTGGCCGAGCCGTTACCGCGAAGCAGCGTCCCGGATCATCGTCGGCGCTTGCGTTTTCCTGCGCATAGATGATGGCGTGGCCTTCCCATATCTCGAATAATTCCGGAGTGGACCAACCGCAATGCGGTGCGACCGCATGAATATGACCCTGACTGCGGACTGGTTCTTCTCCTAGTCGGCCTGCCGCATAAACGACAACGCCAAACAAGAGCATGCGCCGCGCGACTTCTTCTTTGTGTTCGAGGCGGCCAACATCCATCACGATCGAGTACACCGGGTCGGGACCCGCGCAGTTGGGATCTCTTAGACTGGCGCGAATTTGATCGAGACGCCGCAATTCTGGCCGCGGCCCGAACACTCCGTCGTCGTAATTGAATGTTAGATTGCCGGGGCTGCGCACACCCAGCATTGGATCAAACTTCGCGGAAGGCTTTTGACGATCCTGATTCACGCACTCAATCCTGGGCGGGCACGAGGATGGGCGAGCCCTGCTCTTCAAGTATTCGTGCCCCGAATCCACGTCCCTCGTTGACTTCGTAATCATGGCCCGCATCGCTGGGCCAGCAGGCGGTCACCCGAATTGGCATGTCTCCCGTGTTCACGATGCGGTGAGCAACTTCGCCTGCGACGTAATGCAGACTCCCCGGCGTCATATCTTCAGCCCAGGTGCGCCCCGTGCGATCAGTGAGGAGAAGCTTGCCGCTGCCCGTGACAGTGACATAGAATTCGGCACGATTGCGGATCACATGCCAGTGCCCACGGGTCATGAAATACTCGTTGCCGACGCGACCGGGTTGGATTTCAGTAAGCCCCCAGAACAAACCGCCCTCGGTGCCCGGTACGACCGGTTCCCACCACCAGACCCGATAGACTATTGTTTCAGGATCAAGTTTCTGCCAGGCTTGATGGTCGCGAAAAATTCCGGTCAGTTGACCAAGTTTCTTTTCCGATCGCTGGAGGCCGGGGACCTGCAAGGCGCCGTCGGCCCAGTTCACGAACGCGGAGGCGGGGTTCACGATGGCAATAGGCTACCGTTACAGCTTCTCGAATGCAAACAAAAAGAACAAAATTTTGATCATTATGCGCTCAAAGCGAATAGTATTGCGTTTGCTTGGTGGGCTGAAGTAGTTGAATTGATATGACTCGACCAGCAATTGGAATCGACTTGGGGGGCAGCCACGCCACCATTGCGCTCGTAAAGGACGATCAGATTCTTGGTTCTCACCGCATCTCCCTCGATTCGGCGCAGCCCCTCCGGCCGGCCCTGGATATGTTCGCGGAGGCGATTCGCCAGCTGCTAGCAGAACTTCAACTGGAAGCCACGAACTGTGAAGGCTTGGCGCTTGGATTCTGCGGTCTCGCCGATGCACGCATTGGCCGAGTGGTCTCGACCAACAAGAAATACGAAGACGCACCGTCCATCGATTTCGAGAGCTGGAGCAGGCAGGAGTTGGGTCTGCGCTTTGCTATCGAGAACGACGCCCGCATGGCCCTGCTCGGCGAACGCCACGCGGGAGCCGCACGAGGCTGCGACAATGTGGTAATGATCACGCTGGGTACGGGCATCGGTGGTGCCGCGATGATCGAGGGCAAACTTCTTCGCGGAAGGCACGCCCAGGCCGGCTGTCTGGGCGGTCACTTGCCGGCAAAAGTCGGTGGCCGTCCCTGCACGTGCGGCGCGATTGGATGCCTCGAAGCCGAAGCTTCAGGGTGGTCGCTCCCTTTCCTGGCGAGCGAGTGGCCGGGTTTCTCGGCGAGCAGGTTGGCGGGCGAAGAAAATATCGATTTCAAAACGCTTTTTGCACTGGCGGACTCAGGCGACCGCGTTGCGGTCGAAGTCCTTGACTACTGTCTGAAGGTTTGGGCGGCCGGAGCGGTGGGTTTGATTCACGCCTACGATCCGGAGCGAATTGTCATCGGCGGAGGCGTGATGCGCAACGCGGCCATCATCCTGCCTTACATTCAGGCGTACGTAAACCAGCATGCGTGGACGCCTTGGGGCAAAGTCGAGATCGTCGCCGCACAACTGGGAAACAACGCCGGACTATTTGGCGCGATCCCACTGCTTACCGGAAACGTATAGACCGCATGGCAACGGAATTTCCCAATGCGCAACTATCGCGCCCAATTCCTGGAAATGAGAACCTGCGCTTTTTGAATTTTCGCGGGAATGCCTTGGGATCTCGCGGCGACCTCTTAGTGTTCAGCCCGCCGGCAATGGAATCGTTGCAGAGCGTGCCGCTACTGCTGCTCTTGCACGGCGTCTATGGTTGCCAGTGGAACTGGTGGCTGAACGCCGGCCTCGATACGATTGCGATGGAAATGCTGAAGGACGGAACGACCGTTCCAATGATGATTGCCATGCCGTCGGATGGACTCTGGGGCGACGGGAGCGGGTATGTTCCGCACGCGCACGCCGACTGCGAAAGATGGATTGTCGAGGATATTCCGCGCTGCCTGCGCGAGTTGTTTCCGCAAATCCATCCGGAAAAATTTCTTCTCGCGGGGCTCTCAATGGGTGGCTATGGAGCTTTGCGCTTAGGCATGAAATATTCGTTGCAAGTGCAGGGAATTTCTGCACATTCCTCGATCACCAAGGTCGAGCAGTTGTCGCAGTTCATTCCGTATCCCGCGCAAGCATTTCAGTATGCGGGTGATGTCGACACCGACTTGCTGCAGTGGGCGAAAGCGAATCATGACGCGCTTCCTCCGATTCGCTTCGATTGTGGAACCGAGGATCCGCTCATAGAACCGAATCGTGCGCTGCACGCGGCCCTCACTGAATTGCGAGTGGCGCATGTCTACGAAGAATTCCCCGGCGGCCATGACTGGCAGTATTGGACGCAACAGGTCCGCCGGACGCTCGCCTTCTGCAAACATGTTCTCGCAGGCTGACTATTTCTTCGCAGCCTCCGGCATTGGCATGTGCACCACCTGCGGAAAATAAATGTTTGGCTCGGTCAACAGCTTTCTTGGCTTCATCGTGTTGCACACGTAGGTGAACAGCAATTCGCCCGGTTGCTCGAACTCGGGATGTTCCTTGCCCGCATAGCAGAAAGTGTCGGCATCGTATTTTGGATCGCTCTTTTGCAATATCGGAATGCGATAGATCACTTCGCCTTCAGTCCACGGGCCGATTAAACTCGGCGAGCTCCGGAGGATCACTTTATCGGAAAAAATCTGCGGATCAACCATCACGGCGATCCACTTCTTCAGCTCCGGGTGATAGCGCACCGACATCTCAGAGGCTCCGGTCTTCATGATGACTTTCGCCTTGGCTGGCTCGATTCCGTCATGCCACTTTTCATCGCTGCCGAGGTACTGCAGGTTCTTTCTTGGGTCGCCCAGGCCCTGCAATGGAATTCGCGTGAGAATCTGCGGCCGGCTTCCCGCTTCGTACAGCGCGTAAATGTAGAGATAGTCGCCCTCGATCAACGCAGAAGCCGAAGGATTCGCGTGCACGGCCTCCGCCACCAGCGGAAAGTACGCAACCTTCCAGTTCTGGGGATCGCTTTCCAGTCCCGTCACATGCGCGAGATCGGTTCCGCAGACCTCGAAGCCGAGTGCAAAAGCATTGGAGTTCGGCACGTTGCGCACGCAGAGTAGCGTGATCCAAAGGTCGTCGACATGGCTAACCGTATGTTCGATTCCATCGAGCGCCCAATAGTATGTGCCGTCGTTCTGCTGCGGTTTGAAGAAACTATCTGGGTTGCCCTTTGTGTCTTTCTTGATGGTGTAATCGATCTTCCATTTTCCGTCCTTACACGTAGAAATGCCGATCGTATTGTGCACCATGCGAGGCTCTTCGCCTGTGACCAGGCGTTCGTCGCCATAAAGGGTGTCGCCGAAGATCCAGACCACGCGGCCATCTCGCAGCGGAATCGAATATGCCGCGTCGGCTCCTTGCCACTCCTGTTGAAAAGGAAATGAGGGAACACAATGAAGCTCCGTATTTTCTGCGAGCGTTATACGCGCGAAAAAAAAGACAAGGAACAATGAAGCACAATACAACAGTCGTCTCATGAGCTGCTCCCGGAACTTCGGCTGGACTGCTGAAGAACATTTCTTGATTGCGGCTTTCGTCGACTGGAATTGGTGCTCTTGCGTTTGACCTGGCCACCGCGACTCAACTGGCCTTTGCTCAACGACGCGGCATGTTCGCGAAGCAGAGTCTCGGCGTAATGCAAATCGTCCATCACCGCTTTGCGGGCGAGAGCTGGTTTGTGATCGCGAATACAAACGAACACGCGTTCATGCCGCCGCCAGTGCCGATCCCAGTCATCGATAAACGGCAACACGGCCATTCGAGCCTCGGATGTTGCGTGATACAACATGCGCATGGTGGTCTGGATTGCGACATTGCCCGATGCCTGAGCGAAGGCATCGTGAAACTGAATGTCAAACGCGTGAAACACCTTGGGCTTTCCGCGGCCTGCCGCCAAGCCATCGAGCGCGGCTTCCAGCCGTGCAATGTCGGCTCTGGTGGCGCGCTTCGCGGCCAGAGCGGCTGCATCGGGTTCGATAATTTTTCTCAACTCATAGATTTCGAGGTGCTTCACTTCATCGAGCAGGATCATCCACTGGAAGTGCCGGTTGAGCACCCGGTTTAAAGAAGACTGAATGTAGGTTCCATCTCCTGCTCGCGACTTGATGAGGCCAAGATACATCAGACCTTTCAGCGCTTCCCGCAGCGAGCCGCGGCTCACACATAGCATTTGGGCTAGATCGGGCTCCGGAGGCAATCGGTCACCCGCCTTCAGATTGCCGCTGCGCACAAGTTGCTCGATTTGGCGCGCTACCATGGCCATTACGGTCTCGCGATGAATCGGCTCAAGCCGGTCAGCAGCGAGTGCGATATCGCGATGTGACGCCATTTGCTTTCGTCCTACGTTTGTCCTACGAAGTTGCGCGATTGTCTCTGCAGAATAATTTCAATAGCCTCGCCGCACTCGATTTGAGATTCGGCCCACCCCTTCAATCTCTACTTCGACAACATCGCCGTCGTTCAGGTAGACAGGCGGCTTCCGCGAGAAACCAACTCCGGCCGGCGTGCCCGTTGCGATCAGGTCCCCTGGATCGAGCGTGAAGCTGTGGGAAAAATAGGACACGAGTTTCGGGATATTGAAGATCAATTGATTCGTATTGGAATCCTGCATGATATTGCCGTTCAGGCGCGTTGTGATTCGAAGGGCGCCAGGATCGAGGATCTCATCGGCCGTCACGAGAAACGGCCCGTTAGGCGCAAAAGTGTCGCACGATTTCCCGCGCGTCCACTGGCCATCGTCAAACTGCCATTTTCTGGCCGAGACATCGTTGAAGACGACGTAGCCCGCAACGTGGGCCATGGCGTCGCTCTCCCCAACGTGCTGAGCTTTCCGGCCAATGATGACGCCCAATTCGCCTTCGAAGTCCACCTGTGAGTCCTCTGCGGGCAGTCGAATTGGATCGAAAGGTCCGGACAGACTGGAAGTAAACTTTGCAAAGCACAAAGGTGCAGCGGGAATCTTAAGTCCGGCTTCGATCGCATGATCTTTATAGTTCAAACCCACAGCGACGATTTTTCGAGAAGCGACCGGGCACCCCAGACGCACGTCAGAAAGCGGAACCCCGTCGCTCCCATCGTTTAGCGTGCGGACAAACGCGAGCGCTTTCTCCCCCGCTTCCAGCAAGGCAAGAGTTGAGGCGAATGCATTCGCGTCCAGACCGGCGGAATTGGCCGCTTTCCTGACATCGACAACTCGATCTGCGATCACCACGCCCAGACGAATTTCGCCCCGCTCACGGTATTGAACAAGCCGCATTCTATTTCCTCCAAGTGCTTGACCCGAATGCAAAATCACTATATATGTTCAAATGTCAGACAAACAAGTGAAGCTTGGATTTTCTTCGACCGGTTCGCTATGCGACCCCAAATTGCTTTGCAGAAATTCGAAGTCTTTGCGGAAGGGCTCGATCATCCGGAGGGACTGGCATTTGATGCCGACGGGAATCTTTGGGCAGGCGGCGAGCTCGGCCAGATTTATAAAATCAGTCGAAAGGGTAAGGTCCGAACCATAGCCACGCTCGGAGGCTTCAATCTCGGACTGACGTTTTCCGCGCACCACGAGCTGTTCGTTTGCAACTTGAAACTGGGTGCATTGATCCAGCTGGACCGCTCCGGCAAAACGATCCGTTCCTGGGAAAGAGCCGGACGATATCGCTTTCGTACGCCGAATTTTTCCGTCTTCGATCGCGAAGGCAATCTTTACTTCAGCGATTCCGGCGAATTCAAGAAAGATGACGGCTTTCTTTTTGTCTTAAGACCGAACGGCACGATCGAGCAACTGCTTGGGCACCTCTCGTTTCCGAATGGGCTATCGCTGAGCGCGGATGAGCGTACGCTGTACGTCGTACAAAGCACAAAAAACAATGTGCTCGCAGTTCCGCTGCTGGATACAGGAGCAGTCGGAAAGCCGCGTATTTATGCTGCCGGGTTAAATAATGTGCCAGACGGCGCAGCGCTCGACGCAGAAGGCAATCTGTACGTGACTTGTTACGCTTCGCACAATGTGTACCGGGTAACGCCGAATGGAAAAGTTTCGCCGTTCGCGTCGGACCCGGAAGGGACGATGCTTGCCAGCCCAACGAATGCGGCGTTCGGCGGCCCAAATTTTGACGAGATGTATTTTGCCAACCTGAGCCGGTGGCATATTTGCCGGGCGAAGGTCGGCATTCGCGGACAGTTGCTCGCGAACCAGCATTAGCCGAGCGGAGACAAATGAAGATTACGGACATTCGCTGGACTCCCGCTTTCATTCCGATCGAAGCGCCCCTGCGTTACTCGATCGGCTCCCATCCCGGATTTTCGCGCATCGTCATCGAGGTCGAAACCGACGAAGGCATCACGGGCCTTGGCGAATGCTACAGCGGGGCCAGCCGAGCCGGCCAGTTGGCGGAATTGAAGCCGCTGCTGATCGGTGAAGATCCCATGAACCTCGAGCGACTTCGCTGGAAGATGGCCGCGCCGAGTTCAGAAAAACTTTTTGGGTTCGTCCTTGGCTTTGCCGGTCTTGAATTTGCAATTCTCGACATTCAAGGAAAGGCGTTGAATCGATCGGTGTGCGACCTGCTGGGAGGTCGCATTCGGGACGAGGTTCCGTTCGCCGCCTATCTTTTTTATCGCTATGCCAATGACGAGGGCATCGGCGAAATATCGAACATCGAACAGATGGTCGATTTTGCCAAAGCTGTCGTCGGCAAGCATGGCTTTAAGACGCTAAAGTACAAGAACGGCGTTCTTCCTCCGGATGAAGAAATCGATACCTTCATCGCGTTGCGCGAGGCGTTCCCGAAGCATCGTATCCGGCTCGATCCGAATGCGGTTTGGACTGTGACCACCGCCATCGATGTTGCCAGGCGTTTGCACGACTTCAATATGGAATACCTTGAAGATCCGGTGTGGGGGATGCGCGCCATGAAGCGGGTAAATGCCAAAGCGCCGTGGGTCACTCTGGCTTCGAATATGTCGGTGTTCGCGTTTGAGGATCTTGCACCTGCGATCATGGCAGACGTACTCGATGTAGTGCTGCTCGACCCGCACTGGTATGGAGGCATTCATCGCGCAAAACTCGCGGGGCAAATTTGCGAAGCGATGGGCGTGGACGCAGGCATGCACAGTGGCGCGGAATTTGGCATCTCGCAAGCTGCCATGCTTCACCTCGCCGCCTCTCTTGCGAACCTGACACTCGCCCCCGACTCGCATTACCACCACCTCACTGACGACATCATCGTTGGCGGCAAGATGCAATACAAGAACGGAGCGATGGCGGTTCCAACTGGTCCGGGGCTCGGCGTGGAAATCGACCGCGACAAGCTGGCCCGCTATCACGAACTCTCCAAGCAACATGAGATGGGAGCCTGGACAGACGATCCGCGCCGGCACGGCGCCGTAATCACGCAGCCGAAATGGTAACCATCCAAAAAGTTCGCAACGTTGCGATGACCGCTATATTCGTGGCGGGCGCTCTGACTGCAGCCGCGCACGCAAGCGAAAAAACGCTATGGAAGATCGGGACCTTCGACGGATCCTCAGGCGAATTTAAGAGTCAAGACATCAACTATGCCGATCCCAAGAGCGATCCCGTGTTCGTGGTCGGCAAAAACAGCGATAAGGATTGGTATCGTTTTCAGCCTGGTCCGGCCAACGGAATCGCCGGTGGGCGACTGCATCCCTTCACCGTGAAATTTGTTTTGAACGACGCTCCTCTCGGCGTTTATCGACTCAAGCTCGCCATCCTGTATGAGACGCCGCGTCTCTCATTCTTGAAGCTCGATGTTAACGGGCACTCTGGTTTTTTCTACTTCCATCCCAAGCTCGATTTCCGAGCCGGCGATTGGGAAGGGACGTTTGTTCCACAGACCTCCGTCGACGAGAAAACAATTGCGATTCCCGCCGCCTGGCTTCGCAAAGGCGAGAACGCGTTCGTTCTCACTGCCATGGACGACCCGGCCACGGCACAAAATTCCCTCGGTGCAATTGCGCCAGGGCATACCGGTCTGATCTATGACGCGTTCGAATTCGTTCAGGATGATGCGGAGCGATACAAGGTAAATGCATTCGCCACTCAGATTGAGCCAACAATCTTTTATCGCGATACCAAAGCGGGGGTAGTGGAAGTTGTGGATGTTTTTACGAGTTCCTCCACGCTTCCCAGGAACGGCACAGTTAAGCTTCGGCTCGCCGGACACTCCTTCAGCAAACCATTCTCGACGACCAACGAATTCGGCGAGGCGCGGCTCGTGTTTGAAGTGCCGGAGTGGACTGGCTCCGCCGAAGCCACGGTGAGCATTGGGAAGCTTTCCGCATCCGCGACGATCGAGCCGGCAAAAAAATGGACGATTGCACTCATACCACACGAGCATCTCGATATTGGTTTCACGGATTACCCTGCGAAAGTCGCGGAGCTTCATTCCCAATCCATCGACCAGGCCATGGACTTGATCAGGGCAACGCCAGATTTTCGTTGGACGCTCGATGGAAGTTGGGTCGCCAATCAATATCTGAACGGACGCAGCTCAGAGGCTAGGGAACAGTTTATTGAACATGTTCGGGGCGGCAGTATCGTCGTTCCGCCGGAGTTTGCCAATCAACACACAGGGAACGCCTCGTGGGAAGCTCTTGCGCGTTCCTTATACGACCAGCACACCTTAGCGCGCGAACACAAGCTGCCTTCGGCAGATGCGGCGCAAATTGTGGATGTCCCGGCTTACACATGGGGCTATGCTTCGGTTTTACATGACGCAGGCATCAAGTATTTCGTAGCGGCCAGCAACAGTTGGCGGGCTCCGGTGATGTTGCTTGGCCGCTGGAACGAGAAGTCTCCTTTCTATTGGGAGGGTCCGGATGGTGGCCGCGTGCTCATGTGGTACTCGCGTGCCTACCTGCAAGCCCACACTCTATTTGGCGGCCCATGGCGAATGGAGTCGATCCGCGATTCGCTGCCGGTTTTTCTGCAGGCTTATACGCGTCCGGACTATACGGCCAGTACCGCGATCATCTTCGGAACGCAGCTTGAGAATACCCCGCTCGCCCCGGAGCAGAGTCAGATCGTCGCAAGCTTCAGCCGTGAATATGCGTGGCCCAAGTTTGAGTTTTCTACCGTACACTCCGCGATGCAACGGATCGAGCATGAGTGGAAGGGCGATATCCCAGTCGTAAGAGGGGACTTCGGTCCTTATTGGGAGGATGGATATGGCTCCGATGCGCGACACACCGCTATTCACCGGGAAAATCAGCACCGCATTGTGACGGCTGAAATCATGGGTGCATCTGTCTCCTCGATCGACATGCGAGTGCGTCCCGACAAGGCCATGCTCGACGATGCCTGGCACAACGAACTTCTCTATGACGAGCACACGTGGACGTACGTTAGCGCGACGACCCAACCGGAGCACCACCAGACCGAGGATCAGATTGCGCTCAAAGGATCTCGCACAACGCGAGCGCGGGATGATATCAACGAATCGATTCAGCGCGGGTGGGCCCAGCTTGAAGCGCTGGTGCGAACCAAGGATAATTCTATCGCAGTTTTCAACTCGTTGAACTGGGTACGCTCCGGCATCGTGGAGAGCGACTTGCCCGACGGCTCCACGCTGGTCGACTCCTCAACCGGCGCGGAGATTCCCGTGGAAATACTCTACAAAGGCAAAGGAATCTCACTTCCGGGATTCGGCCCGGGCAGTGTTCGTGTGCGCTTCCTGGCTGCGGCCGTGCCTGCCGTGGGATACAAACTGTTCACTACTAAGCCGATTGAGAAGGAGCGAGCTACCTCGGTGGACATTCGAGGAAACATTCTCGAGAATCAATTCTATCGAGTTACGCTGGATCTGTTCTCGGGAGCGATCGCGAGCGTGTTTGACAAACAACTGGGGCGCGAACTCGTCGATTCCTTAAGCCCATACAAATTTGGCCAGTATCTCTACGTGACCGGTGGAGACACCTATCCGGAGAACTCGCTCTATCGGTTCGGAGCTGGACTGAAGCCTCCGACGTTGACTGTTCATGCGGCAAATTCGGGAACGCTGATGTCTGCGAAGAAAACTCCGATTGGGATCGTCGTAACTCTCAGTTCATCCGCGCCAAATACTCCATCGATTCAAACGGAGATCCTCCTGCCGGACTCTACCAAAGAAATTGTGATTACTTATCGGCTACACAAGGATCGCGTGCTCACGAAAGAGTCTGCCTACGTAGCGTTTCCTTTCGCCGTGTCCACGCCGGCGTTCACTTACGGTTCTCAGGCGGCGTGGGTAAATCCAGCGAAAGATGAGCTTGCCGGAGGAAGTCGCGAATGGTACCTGCCCACGACATTTGCGTCTGTATACAATTCGCAAATGGCTGCCACCGTCGTTCCGCTGGACGCCCCTCTGGTTGCCTTCGGAGACATTGTTCGCGGTGAATGGCCAGCGGAGTTCAAGCCAAACAGTAGCACGATCTTCTCATGGCTCATGAACAACTATTGGGGTACTAACTTTCCTGCGTGGCAAGGCGGCGATTTTACTTTTCGTTACGCGATCACGAGCAACGCACAGTTCAATCCTCCGTCGCTGACGCGCTTCGGATTAGAAGCACTCACCCCTTTAGAACGAGATGATGTGCCAGGTACGCAAGCTTTCTCTTCGTTGCCCAATCAAGAAGCCAGCTTACTGGAGGTTGATAATCCCGGAGTAACCTTGCTGACCTGGAAGCGCGCCGAAGATGGCGATGGAACGATTCTACGGTTACAAGATACGGCGGGCGAGCAAGCAAACATCTTGATACGTAGCGCTTTTCTCAAGTTCGAGCAAGCTTGGCTGTGCAACTTACTCGAAGATAACCAGAACGAAATTGCAATTCAAGGCGAAGATCTCCGAGTTTCCATCAAACCGTTTCAGGTGCTCACTCTCCGTCTTCACACCACGCCGCGCATCCGGCAAGGCAGCGCCAAATGAATCTTGACTTCACAGGTAAGGTCGCTGTTGTTACTGGCGGAGCCATGGGTATTGGGGAAGCTACGGCGCGAAAGCTTGCTGCACACGGCGCGTCTGTTGCGATCCTCGATGTTGACCGCGATGCTGGGCCGAATACTGCCGCCTCGATCAACCGGAATGGCGGTATCTGCGCGTTCTTTGGCTGCAACATAAGCCTCGGCCAGGAAGTGTCTCAAGCCATTGACGCAGTCGTCACGAAGTACGGACCGATCGACATACTCGTGAGCAACGCCGGTATCCAGCTTTACGGCGACGCCATAACAACTTCCGAAGAAGAATGGGACAGGTTGATGGGAATCAACCTCAAGGGATGCTTCCTGGCCGCGAAGTATGCTCTTCCCCACATGATCGAGCGTGGCGGCGCAGTTGTGATCGTTGGCTCGGTACAGAGTATGACGGCAATTAATAACTCGATCGCCTATGTTGCCTCAAAGCACGGCTTACTTGGACTAACTCGGGCTTTGTCGCTCGACTATGCACAGAAGGGCGTTCGAGTAAATTGTGTGTGTCCGGGCGCGATCGATACGCCGATGCTCCGTTGGGCCGCTGGATTATCGGACGATCCTGACAAAGTGATACAAACTTGTAATCGCATGCATCCGGTCGGTCGTATTGGAAAGCCGGATGAGGTGGCTGATGCCATCGTCTACCTGGCATCTCCAATGGCATCGTTCATCACTGGCGCGGCGTTACTCGTAGATGGTGGCATGCTTGTGCCTTCCGGCGGAATGGGATTCCAGGAAGGCGGTACAGGAGCGGCAACCCACAAATGATTCTCCAGAATAAAACGGCAATCGTCACCGGAGCCGCCGCCGGAATCGGCGCTGCGTCTGCCGCGTTGTTCGCGACGGAAGGGGCAAGAGTGGTGGCAGTCGATATCGACCGCGAACTCTTGGACCAGATATCCGATCAGATCGGACGTGCGGGCGGCGAATGTCTTACCGTGGTTGCGGATGTGAGTCAACGAAATGACGTGGAAAGCGTCCTCCATTCCACGATGCAGAAGTTCGGGCGCGTTGACATTCTGTTTAACAATGCAGGTATCGTTACCACAGGCGCGGTCGAAGCGATTCGTGAAGAACAATGGGACCGCGCGATGGCAATCAATGTGAAGAGTATGTATCTCTTCTGCCATGCGGTCATTCCCCTGATGAAGACCCAGGGCGAAGGAGTTATTCTTAACACGGCTTCAGCAACCGCTTTGCGCGCCGTAACGGACCGTGCGTGTTACACCGCTACGAAGGCCGCGGTGATCGGACTTACTAAGTCAATGGCTTTGGATTGCGTCCGCGACAATATACGGGTGAACTGCTTGTGTCCCGGCACAGTGGATACGCCGTCGCTTACTCAGCGCCTTGCGGCATTTCCCGATCCGGCGGAAGCCCGAAAAACCTTCGTTGCCCGCCAGCCCATGGGGCGATTTGGAACTGCAGACGAGATCGCTCAGGCAGCACTGTATCTGGTCTCACCCGCCGCGAAATTTGTGACCGGTGTGGCATTCGCAATTGATGGGGGGCTTAGTATCTGAATGTCGCGCTGCGCCGTAACCCCCGTTCTCTGGAAAAATCGCCAAGCGTACCGCTTATCCAATACCAACGTCGAACTCACGTTGCTGCTCGGTGGTGGGCACCTTGCGGATTTTCGTCTCTGCGGTTCTCCGATCAATGTCCTTTGGGAGTCACCGTGGCCTACGATTGAGCCGCAAACGTTTTCGCCGCCGGAGCACGCAACACTCTACGGAGATGCCCCAGTAGGACGTTTTCTGTGCGGCTACACCGGACATGCCCTGGTGCTTGACTACTTCGGCATGCCGTCTGCGCAAGAAGCCGAGCGCGGCATAGCCCTGCACGGCGAAGCCGCGAACGCGGAGTGGAGAATTGTCTCCGCGGTTGCCGATGATGAGTCAGCGACGCTGGTCATGGAAGTTACTCTTCCTGTTTACGGTCTACTCTTTCGGCGTCAGATTTCTCTGCACCGTGATGCTTTCACGGCTTGTATCGCAGAGGTTGTCACGAACCTTAGCAGCCACGCCGTCGAGTTTCAGTGGGTGCAGCACGCAGCTTTCGGTGAGCCGTTCTTCGAAAAGGGCGAAGCTACTCTCTTTATATCCGGCAAGCGTGGAATCACTTGGCCCGCGGGATATGAAGGACACGAACTTCTTCAAGGGGACGTCGAATTCCAATGGCCCTATGCACAGTCCGTTGATGGTAAGCCGATCGATCTCTCGCAACCATTCGTGCGTGGCGGGACTGGTTTCGTGGCAGCAGTTCTCGCCCGTCCAGATGGTGATAACGCGTTTGTCGCCGTCCACAACAGGCGTCACCAACTGGTCGCAGGCTATTGTTTCAATCCCGCGCTTTTCCCCTGGATTGCGCTGTGGGAGGAAAACCGCGCTCGATCCTATGCTCCATGGAACAAAAGAACGAGAGTTCGTGGCGTTGAATTTGGAACCAGTCCGATGCCGCTCGGGCTCGCCCACGCTCGCGAGATGGGCCGTTTGTTCGACACACCCGTGCTTCGTTCCATTGCGGAGGGTTCGTGCCTGCAGGCGCAGTATGATTTGTTCGTCCATCCGACCCCATCGCAATGGACAGAGATCAAAGATGTTCGCCAAACGGAGCACGCTTTGGTTGTACGCGGGAACGGCGATGAGGAAATCAAGCTGCAACGCGGCAATTGACAGCGTTAGTCTTACTGCAAGCCATGGGTGTGCAGGAAAGCGCCGATCTTCTGATAAGCATCTTCCAGTTCTGCATCCGTAAATTGCCCGTGACCGCCGCCTTTGATCGTGACCAATTCGTTCGGCACGCCTGCCGCGGTGAGGGCCTGATGCAGTCGCGTCGACTGATCGTAAGGTACAACGGGATCTGCGTCTCCGTGAATACTTAGGATCGGCGGCAGTCCTGCGCGAACATAGGTAAGTGGCGAGACGCGCTTTGCAATCGTGAGTGCGTCGGGCTGACTTCCCATCCACATTGCCGCGTAGCTTTTACGATTGCGGCCCTCCACCAAGTCGGTTACGTCACTAATGCCATACCAATTGATGATTGCGGCTACTTTGAGCTTTTCGGTTCCGTCGCAATTGTTATCGAGGCCCGTGCCTTCGGACAGCATCCCGGTGATTAAAGATAGATGTCCGCCGGCGGAGTGACCGGTCAAGACAATGCGATCGGTGTCGATGTTGTACTGCTTGGCATTCCTCACCGCCCAGCGCAGAGCGCAACGGCAATCCGACACGGCTGCGGGCGCGAGTGAAACATCTGCCATGCGGTATTCAACGTTGATGACATTCCAGCCCATCTCCAGGTACGGCAAGAAGAGAAGTGTCGCGCCAGTGCGATCGCCGAAGATCCATCCACCGCCGTGGTAATAGATCAAAGTTGGAGCGGCTGCCTTTGCATTCTTGCGCTGCCACACATCAAGCTTGAGCGTGTAATTGTTCGCCACTCCATAAGTGATATTAGGCTGAATCGAGTATTGTTCCGCAACCGTTGTGGCCCAGCGCGCAGTCGCCGAAAGTGCCGTCGTCTTATCCTGAGAAAGAACCGGGAACGAGCACAACCAACAAAACAGCAGGATGAGAAAGAATCTAATCGCTGATTTCATTGAGCCGTCAGCCCTCCGATAAAAATCGAAATTCCTGTCAGGCGTTTGTGCGCACATAGGCCTTGATCGTGGCGCATTCTTTTCCTTCGGAAGGGCCATGCGGGCGAATGACATAATCGCCCACCGCAGCAGGCACAATGAAAGTTTCCGCGTAGTGAACGATGAATGGGAAAAACTGAGCGGTGGGGCTCTCAACCACGGCCTCGCGCCCTTCGCAAAGATTCAGGACATTCACGCCCTCGCTCGTGGAGTGACGGACCGGCGCGGTGAACCAGTGCCGCCGTGTCTCGATGAACTCACGTTCGTGGAGCCCGGTGCGCTCTTCGCGCCAGCCAGGGCCGTTGCCGACGGGATCGACAACCTTGATCAGATTTTTCTCGACCCACTGTGTTGTGCGGTCCCACTGGATATTTCGAAACCCATGCTGAAGATGGATTGGTCGCGGGATGCCGTCCAGTCCGAGCCGCCCCCAGTCCCACATTTTGAAAGTGAAGATATACGGGGTCGCGCTTATTTCAAGCACCATGCTGTTCTTGCCCGAGCAGTGTGGAGTTCCGGCGGGAATCAAAAAGTGGTCGTGCTTTTTGGCGGGAAAACGGTTGATGTATTTGTCGGCGTCAAATTGGATTGTGCCCTCCTGCGCCTGGAGTAAGTCGGCCATCATCTGCTTGTTATCGATGTTCTCTTGCAGGCCCAGGTAGACACACCCTCCCTCCCCCGCATCCAGAAGGTAGTAACTCTCATCCTGGGTATAGTGCATTCCAAACTGCTGCTGAATGTACTCGGTCAGCGGATGCACCTGAAAGGAGAGATTACCGCCCTCCATCGTATCGAGAAAATCGAAACGGATCGGAAACTCGGTTCCAAAACGCGCATGCACAGCCTCGCCGAGCAACTCATGCGGATGTTGAAACACCAGGTTAATGGATGGAATCTCTACCTTCACATCGCCGAAGCCAAGCAGAAGACTGTTCTCTTCCGGCACGCAATCGAAGCACCACGCGTAATTCTCGGCCTCCCGCGGCAAATCGCACACTTCTTTCATCCACTGCCCGCCCCAGGGTCCGGGATCGAAGAAGGGAACTACACGAAATGGTCGGTGCGCCGCATTCTTCAATCCCCGCAGATGCTGCTGGCCACTGATCATCTTTGGCAGGTCGCGCTGATTTGTGTCCAACAGAAAATCAAATTTTGGAATCAGATTCTTCTTCAAGCGGTCGGCGACCCGCCAGTCGACAAAGTAGGCCCGTTTATACTTCGCCTGTGGGCGTTCTGTGCAATTCTGCACGCCCAGGTTCGTCACTTCACCGGAACGCTGGCGCTGTTGGATCTCCCACCTCGCCATGTCGCAATAGACCAGCAGGTCCCACTGCCCTGCAAGAAGGCTGGCGCCCGTGCCAATCACAAGAATAGTGCCCGATGCCTGCTGCAGGCGGCTCCGTTGTTTTGCGAGCTCGCGCTCATCCAGGAATTCTGAGAGTTCGTACTTGCCCATGAAGGCAAACACAGGATCATCGCCTAAATCGCGGGCGCAGAGGGATTGAATGGCGCTCTCCGGCAAGTAACACTCAGCAGTGCGCAGCACGATTTCAGGCTGCAGTGCGTTCACGAGTTGCCCTTCAATCTCCTTTTCAAAACAGCCGGGATAACACTCCACACAAATCACGAACCGCCCGGGCCGGACCCTCGATTTCAAACGCCGGCCGATCGCATTCCACCCCGTTTCGCAGCCATCCCGCGAGTCAGACACCCTGACCGATGGGTACTTATCGTAATTCGAGATGTAAAGCTTCGACATTGTCCCTCGGACGAGAGCAGCTTGGAGATACGGCAGCAACGATCGATTGTTGCTGCCGTACTAGGCGGGGGGGGAAGTGATCAGAAGGAGAACCTGAGTGAGAACTGAGTCTGGCGCGCAGTGCCCCCTCCAATTTGAGTTCCGTTGGCATCGGCGATGGTTTGGCCGACGCGACCGAAATTGGCGTTAGGCGCGCAGGTTCCCAAGCCCACCGCCGTGCAGATTCCCCCGTCAGGGCTGGTAAAATTCGGATGGTTAAAGATGTTGAAGATGTCCGCGCGGAACTGCATCGTAACCCTCTCGGTAATTGCGAAGTTCTTCATTCCAGATAAGTCGAACTGGAAATATGCCGGTCCCCGCAGAGCGTTGCGGCCGACCGTCCCGATTGTGTCGCCCGGAGTGCCGTCGTAGGTCGGTTCGATCGCAAAGGCATTAATGTTGTAGCTCGAAGTTGGCCAACTGTGATTCGCAACCCATAAGGGTTCGCCGGGTACGTAGTCCGGCCTCGTCGGATTGCCGAAGAATCCGCTGACCAGCGTAATATTCGTCGGAAGTCCCGATCGAGTTTGAAGAATGCCGGAGGTTTGCCAGCCGCCCAACGCTGTCCGAACAAGAGAGCTCGAACCTTTCAGTTCTGGCAAGCTGTAGACTGCGCTGCCGGTGAGATTATGTCGGACGTCCCAATCTCCATCGCCGTGATCGTAATTGGGGTTGGACGGATTCTCAAAACCCGGGCTGAAAACGTTGACCATATCGTCGAGTTCGTGGGACCACGCGTAGTTCGCCTCCAGATTCAGCCTTCCCACCTTGCGGACCAGTTTCACTTGCAGGGCATTGTAGTTAGAACCAAGTTCGTCCGAGAGCACATTTTCGTTCGCAAAATTCGAATATGGTCGGGCGTCACTGAAGACATTCGCCGGGTTGGCGTTCAAGGCGGCGAAGTCGACACCCGCCTGCATGTGATGAACATTGTTGCCGACGTAGTTCACGGTAAGAATGGTGTTGCGTGCTACTTCCTGCTGAATGCCGAACAGCCAGTTCGCAGCGACCGGGTCTTTCGGGTTCGTGGGAAACGCATTTACATTTTGTGTTCCGGCTGGAAGCGGCGGGTTGGGGGCAGGATAAGTGATGTTCGCCTGGAAAAGGTTGACGTTGTAACTGGAAAGAGCAGGCACATTTGTCGTAGTGGCAAAGTTGAAGTGCATTGGATTGTAGAAGAGACCAGCGTAGGCATGAATCACAGTCTTTCCTCGCCCCGTGGGATCGAGGGCGAAACCCACGCGCGGAGCCCAATCGCCTTTCGGCGCGGTATATGCGTTTTGGTTGAGAGGAAGCAAGGACTGCGTGGCTACATCGAAATTCTGCCCCTGGTTCGTTCCAGTAGTCCACACCGTGTTGTAGTCGTACCGCAGGCCAAGGTTCAAAGTAAGTTTGCTATTTACTCTCCAGTCGTCCTGGAAATAAAAATCCCAGTTGGAATTCCGGTTTCCCACGAACCCCGGCTCGCCGATTTTCTGCAAGACGAAAGGCACATTGTCTTCCAGGTTCGAAATGCTGGCGAAGTCGTAGGTCTGTTGCGGGCGCAGCCATTCGTTGTTCCGGTTGATTCGAATCTGCGGGCCAAATTTAATCGTATGGCGCCCGATGGTCTTGCTGACATTGTCAAAAATCTCAATGTCGGTAAACGGAGTGATCTGATTGAACGTATTCGGTCCGGGCAGAGAACCCAAGTCCGTGAAAAAGCCATTAAAACCGGCCAGCGGCACGGGAGTATTCGAATTTGTGTCGGAATAGAAACGGTTGACCCCCACGCTGAATTCATTCAGCAGCGTCGAACTAAAGGTGTGCGTTTCATCGACTTTGGCGTACTGAGTTCTTAACGCCTGAGGAGATAACTGTCCCTCATTGAGGCCATACGTATAGTTGGTCAGCGAATCGTTGATGTTGTAGCGAAAGAAAATTCTATCCTTCTCGGAAACGTTGTAATCGATTCTGACCGATCCGGTATTTTCGCTAACAATATTAGAAAGCGCTGCCGGGTCATAAACCATATCCGACCCCAAGGCTGGGTTAGGATCCGCGAAACCGGGGTACACACACGAGGCTGGAGCCGGTATGGCAGTGCAGCCCGCCGGCAGAGGCGCAAACTGAGCCAATACAGGCTGCATCGACGCTACGAATTGGGATCGAGCAGCCGCGCTCAGCGTATGGTTCAGAGCGTTTATGGATGTGACGTGAGTGCGATCACCTTCGTAGTTGATAAAGAAGAAGACCTTGTTTCTGACGATGGGCCCACCCAGATTGCCGCCAAACTGGTTGAGCCTTAAAGGCTCAGGCCCAGTCGCGAAATAGTCCTTCGCGTCGATAGCATCGTTGCGGAAATATTCATACAGCGAGCCGTGGTAGGCGTTCGTGCCGGATTTGGTGATGACATTCATCTGCGGGCCAAGTGAATGGCCAGTTTCCGCCGTGTAGCCGCTATTGGCGTAATCAATTTCCTGGATGCTATCCACGCTGGCTCGCGTAATGCGTGCTGTTTCCTGGCCTTCTGTGTCCAGGAATCCATTGATGTCGCCGCGCATGGCGCTCTGGCCATCGAGCGTGATATTCAAGCCGGTAAAAATATTTTCCATCCCGTTGACGCTGCCCTGGAAGAATCCTGTCGAGTCCACGGATCCGGGAGCCACTTCAAGAAACTCACTTACGTCGCGTCCGTTGATTGGCAGGTTGGCGACCTGATTCGTATCCAACGTTGTGCCAGACATGCTCGATGAGGTGTCAACCGTAGTAGCCGTGCCGGTGACTTGAACGGTCTCCTGTGACGCAGCTACCGCAAGTGTGAGATTGAGTTGCACTGTCGAACCTACGTTAAGCACGACTGGTTGACTCTTGTTTTCTGCAAATCCGCTGGCGCGAACCCGGACCACGTAGGTTCCGTAAGGCAACGACGAAGCCACGAAATTGCCATTCTGGTCGGTGACAAAGTTCTTTTGAATGCCTGTACCCACGTTCTCCACCGTGAGCGCCGCATGTGCGACAACAGCCCCTGAGGCATCCGTCACTCTGCCGCTGATCGTGCCCGTATCGAATTGGGCAAACATAGGCTGCACGCCGAAAAGCGCGACCGCCAGCACTCCGATGGCATACAACGCCATTTTGAACCACGTCACTCCCGATAACTGCGCGTCTTGCGTCATGGCAATTCCCCCTCGGCTTCGGTCAAGCTCACTTGGACTTAACGGTTGTGAAAACTAATGCACCCGAATCGTAATGCGCTTCTACCGCAACAGTCAATGATTTTGTTTCTTTTTCGCTCAAAACGATCTAAACTTTGTTCTTTTTACGGATTAGCTCCCCGTAGAGGCGTTGAGCAAAGCCATTTCCTTATAATGAGGATTCTTATTACGGAGCTTTTGGGGACGCGCTGGCGAGGCTTGCAAGGCGTTACGTTGATCAATCGAAGGGAACTGTTCCGAAATCATGAAAAGGACTTCCCATCTTTCCGCTCGCGCAACGCTCTGGGGAAGCCTTCTGATTTTCGGGACTTGGCTCTTTGCGGGGACTTCTACGAACTCCCCCACCCCCGGGCATTTCGTCGATGTCACCGAGAAACTAGGGATTCATTTCCGCCAGCAGGCTTCTCCGACCAGCAAGAAATACCTTCTCGAGGCGATGGGTTCGGGCGTAGCTCTATTCGATTACGATAATGACGGCTGCCTCGACATCTTCTTCGCCAACGGTGCGCGTCTCGTCGATCCCACACCAAGAGGCTCCATTCCCAAGAAGGACGACCCGAAGTTCTGGAATCGGCTCTATCACCAGAAATCGGACGGGACATTCGAAGATGTCACCGAACGCGCGGGTCTCACTGGCTTTGGCTATTCCACTGGCGTTGCGGTCGGGGATTACGACAACGATGGATCCGAAGATCTATATGTAGCCGGGTATGGACGGGGCACGCTCTATCACAACAATGGAAACGGCACGTTCACGGACGCGACTGCCGCAGCGGGTGTTGCCGGCTCGGGATGGATGACCAGTGCCGCCTGGGTCGACTACGACAATGACGGGCGACTTGATCTCGTGGTTGCACGCTACATGCAATGGGACTTCGACGATGTATTTTGCGGGCGTCGCGAAAAAGGTGGCTACCGTTCTTATTGCCATCCCGATCTATTTAAGCCGGAATCGCTGCTTTTATTTCATAATGACGGCGGTGGAAAGTTCACCGAGGTAGCCCACCGGGCGGGGATCGACAAGCCAGGAAAAGGCCTGGGTCTCGCGATCGCAGATTACGATCACGATGGGTTCATGGACATCCTGCTGGCCAATGATTCAATGCCGCAGTATCTGTTTCATAACCGCGGCAACGGAACCTTCGAAGAAGTTGCATTGCCTTCCGGAGCCGGGCTCGATGGCAATGGCAATTCCTTCGCCGGCATGGGCGTTGACTTCGAGGACTACAACAACGATGGCTGGCCCGACATCATCATCACCGATCTTGCCAATCAGCGCTATGCGCTCTACACGAATTTGAAGGATGGCACTTTCGATTATTCCACCGCGGTCAGCGGTCTGAGTGCAATTTCTCTTTTGCACTCCGGCTGGGGCGTGCGCTTTCTTGATTATGACAACGATGGCTGGAAGGATCTGCTGATCGTGCAATCTCACGTCATCGATACCATCCAGCTCAGCGAACCCCATTTGCGCTACCGGGAGTCGCCTCTGCTTTTGCAGAACGATAAGGGCAAAAGATTCGTCGATGTTTCCGCGGGCTCGGGTGAAGTTTTCCATCAAGAGTGGGCTGCACGCGGCTTGGCTGTTGGAGACATTAACAACGACGGCAAGCTTGATGCCGTCGTCACCTCGAACGACGGGCCGGCGTGGGTCTTGCTGAACGAGACCGAAACTGCGAACCACTGGATCACACTGAACCTTGTAGGCACAAAAAGTAATCGTGACGCCATTGGTGCACAGGTGAAAGTTTCCACTTTGGCTGGCGATCAATTCGGCACTGTGACTACCAGCAGCAGCTATCAGTCCTCAGGCGACAAGCGCCTGCACTTTGGTTTGGGAACCTCAGAATCCATCCGCGAGATTGACATCCGTTGGCCGAGTGGTATTCGCCAGGTCCTCCACGATCAGAAGCCAGATCAGATTGTTAAAATCACCGAACCGTTAAGTTAAGCCGAAGGCGCTCTCGAAGCTTGAAACGAAATAGGGTGTGAAACGAAATAGAGTGTGAAACCAATTAAGGTGCGAAACAAACTTTTATGTTGCGGCATGTTACTTTTTTCGAGCGTGGCGTCTGTAGCTCAAGTCGCTAAGCCGCACGCGGATGAGTCTCTATTGCAGAACGCGACTCAGGCCATGATGGCCGGGAAACTGAGTCTCGCAGAAAAAGACCTGCAGTCGGTCCTTCGCACCGCGCCCGACGATTATCGCGCCATCGATCTATTAGGGGTCGTCCGCGTCCTCCAGCAACGCGCGCCCGAGGCTGAGGAACTTTTCTTGCGCGCAATTCGGCAAAAGACCGATTTCGCCCCGGCGCGCGCTCACCTCGGCTTGCTCTATGTGCAGAACGGCCGCATGGACGACGCCATTCCCCAACTGCGCGAAGCCATACAGATGGACCCTTCCCGTCGCGACGCATCCGACGCTCTCGTGCGCCTACTGCAAGAAAATGCCCGCACCGCGGTCGAGAGCCGAGACTACCCAGAAGCTTTGCCTTGGCTGACCGAGGCTGAGAAACTTGCGCCGGACAATCCCCAAGTTCAATTCGAGCTGGGAACAGTCGAGTTGCAAATGTCCCTGTGGGAAGACGCGGTCGCAGCCTTTCAAAGAGTTCTGAAACTCCGCGCAGATGACCAGCTCGCGCTTTACAACCTGGGCCGCGCCTTCATGGGGCTATCGAGATTCGAGGAAGCGCGCCAGCAGTTTGCTCGTTATGTTGAAGCGCATCCGGATGATGACGCCGGTCATTGTGCGCTTGGCATGACCCTCGCGGCCCTGGAGCGGGCGCCCGAGGCGCGACAACAATTTGAGCGATCGATCGTGCTGGCCCCCGAGCAGACGGAATCCTACTTTCGCCTCGGACTCCTTGATCTGAATGCCAAAGCTCTGGACGACGCGGCAACGAATTTCCGCCAGGCACTAATCCATGACTCGAAACACGCGGGAGCTCTGTCTGGCCTCGGCAGAGTAGCTTTCGAACAAAAGCGTTACTCTGACGCAATCGATCTGCTGCAACGGGCGATAGTCAGCGACGAATCGCTGCGCGAAGCTCATTACTATCTCGGTCTCACGCTTGTTCGCGTAGGCCGCAAGGAAGAAGCGGACAGTCAACTGCAGATTGCAACCCGCCTGGAACACGACGAAGCCCAGCAGCGAAGGAGAGTGGTGCTAATTCAGAATGGGCGGGGCAGCGATCACCAAAGCTCAGAGCCGCAAAAGTGACACCGCTGGCCCGAGCAAAAACAAACAGAGCCAATTTTCAGGCTCCCTAATTGTTCCACGATCTGTTTCAAATCCAACCCAGTCAGGGGTTTTCAAAGACGTGCTCGACGGAATAAGTGCGGAATCGCGAGGTGATGACTGGCCTGGCGACTTTGTGCGAGAACATGGCATTGTTGATTGATCCAGTCTTGGATCCGTTGGGGATCGTCACGACCCTCAGCTTCTTAAGAAGCTATTCTGTCTGCAACAGAATTGGTTTTATGCTTACTGGGACGGTACCGCTAATCGAATAGCGGGCCCCTGTCAGATCGCCGTAGCTGACGTAAACTGAAGGAACGGACTGCTGACTCGTAGTGCAGCTCCCGTTGTTGCAGCTCTGCGAAGTGTCCCAGATGATTTCTGCAATCGATCCGCTCGATTGCGTCAATGTGCACGTCCAGACGGTGCCCGTCACCGAGCAAGCTCCCAGAGTGGATCCCAGCAACCAATCATAGACTTGCTGGTAGGCGCTTCCCGGCTTGCAGACGTAGCCGCTAGTGAAGATTGTAGAACAACCGTTGATGCTGGTAGGGCTCCAGAGCGTGCCATACGCGGGGTTATCCCACTCGTACCAGTAGGCGCGGGTTAGCCCTGTCGCCCAATTCATTATTTCGAAGCGCGCGACGAAAGCGGCTTCCATGTCGGGATCGCCATCGCTCACTTCAGTCGCAGTTGAGTTCTCTCCCCATCCGCCTTCACCGGTCCAGAATGGCTTGGCCAGATCTGCGGCACTAAGGTAGCTGCGCACAACGGCTATTTCATTTGGTATTTGTTCAGGCGTGTAAGTGCTGGGATAGATGTGGGTAGAGATGATGTCTACAGCCGCACTGCCGGCCGAACCCGTGGTGCATCCGGTGCTGCTGGCGGAACACGAGTTGTTCGCGCAGGTGCAGTACAGCAGGTTTTGCATCACTTGCGGGTAAGGCGGATTCTTGCCATTTTGAATCGGGTTGGTGGAAGGCATCACCATTTCTGCCGTCGGGTCGACGCCGATGACAGGATAGCCAGCCTGGCCACAAGTGGTGTTCAACGCCGTTATGGGATCGCTGGAATGCCCGACGATGATGCAGCGGGCGTCTTGCATTAACCGTACCAACTGCGCGTAGGTGCCCTTGTAGGCCACCGAAACATTGCCACCGCTGTCGTAGCCCGGATCAAGCTCCGGCGAGCGGTAACATTCGTTGCAAGGTTCCCAGTATTTGATCTTGGCATGCGTGGCCAGATACGTCGTGTTATTGACGTGCTGGGCAATATTCTGCACCCATGTGCGCCAGGTTAAGTTGGTACCTGTGCCGTCGGCGTTGATGTCGGTGGGCAAATCGCACTCACCATAATACTTGGAGCCAAGGTTGGAATAGTCGCAGGTGGCGTCCGTCGGCTTCGACGAAGCCCAATTGGGAACTCGCCAAAGCGTGTAAAGGATGTCGTTGATGCCGGCTGTTTTGTACTCGGCAAGGACGTTGTCAAGATTGGTCCAGACGAATGTATTACTCGCTGTATTCAAGTACGGCCATTGGGCCGAGGCAGAATCCCAAATGCGGCCGGTGCCCACCATCGTGCCCGGAACTGGCGACGTGAGCAGGTGCAGATGCATGCCAAAGAAAGTATTCTGCACGGGAACCAAAGAGCCGACGGTCAGAGAAGCTGTGCCTATGCTCGCGCTATTGGCCTGCGCGACTGCACCAATGGTATGGCTGCCGATCAGTGGCGGAGCCGTATAGAGGCCGGCCGTCGAGATGGTTCCAATGGTTGAGTTGCCGCCGGTCATTCCATCGACGCTCCAGGTGACGTTTTGATTCGTACTTCCGGTCACCGTCGCGCTGAACGGCTGGGTTGCACTTAAGGCAATCGAAGCTCCCGAGGGCGTAATTGAAACTGTGGGCGGCGACACGGTGAGACTTACTGTGGAAGTAAGCAGGTTCGCGCCCCAGATTGCCTCGATCGCGCTCGAACCGCCCGCGACGCCGACTGCAAGACCACCACTGGTGACCGTCGCCACGGAGGAATTGGAGGAACTCCATGTGACCGCACTGGTGACGATCGTCGAAGTGCCGTTGCTGTAATTCAATGTGGCTGTGAACTGTTGCTGCGCTCCCACGAAAACCGTCGAACTCGCGGGCGTGACGACCAGCGAGACTGCCACGGCGGGATTGACCACCAGAGAAGCAGTGCCGGTGACCGAACCGGAACTTGCCGAGACAGTTGTGCTTCCGGGATAGATACTAGTGGCATATCCCGCCGTGCTTATCGCGGCGACTGACGGAAGGGATGACATCCAAGTCGCCGATTGAGTGATGTCCTGCGTTGAGCTGTCGGTGTAGGTTCCCGTGGCTGCGAACTGTTCGCCATACCCCAAGGCAATGGAAATCGATGGAGGCGTCACAGCAATCGAGACTAGACTCGCCTGGGTCACAGTGATGGTGGTGGACGAAGAGATGGAGCCTGAAGTGGCCGAGATGGTGGATGTGCCTTGGCCGGAGCTGGTGGCCAGCCCGTAGCTGCCTACTGCGTTGCTGATGATTGCAACCGTCGCCGAGGATGAACTCCACGTCGCAACCGTCGTCAGATCCTGCGCGCTGCCGTCTGTGTAGGTGCCTGTCGCGGTGAACTGCTGGGTTGTCCCCAGAGCAATTGTCGGCGTCGTCGGATTGACCGTAATCGACACCAGCGCCGCCGGATTCACCAGCAGCGTGGCCGTCGCACTGATTGTCCCGGAACTGATCCCGATGGTCGTCGTGCCCGTCGTTAGCGTGCTGGCCAGTCCCGCCGTGTTCGTCGTGTTGCTGATCGTCGCCACCGTCGCGACACTCGAACTCCATTGCCCGCTCTGCGTCAGTATCTGCGTGCTGCCGTCGGTGTAAGTGCCCATCGCCGTGAACTGCTGCGCCGACCCCAGCGGAATCGTTGCCGTCTGTGGAGTGATCGCAATCGACACCAGCGTTGCCGCCGTCACCGTCAGCTCCGTTGAGCTGCTCACCATTCCAGAAGTTGCCGTTATGTTGGCCGTTCCGATGCCCAGGCTTTGCGCCAGCCCGGTGGGGTTGATGGTTGCCGTAGTGATTGTGTCGGACGACCATGTCGCCGTGCTGGTCAGGTTCTGTATGCTGCCGTCGGTGAATGTGCCTGTAGCTGTGAACTGCTGCGTCGTGCCCAACGCGATCGACGGCGTGGCCGGAGTCAGTGTGATCGACACCAGCGTAGCCGCAGTTACGGTCACAGCGGTCGATCCGCTGATGGAGCCGGTTGTCGCCGTTATGTTTGCGCTGCCTTCACCCAGGCTGCTGGCTAAACCTTGCGTCGGAGCAGTATTGTTGATGGTCGCGACACTCGGCGTATCCGAACTCCACTGCACTGTGTCGGTAATGTTTTGCGTGCTGCCATCGGTATAAGTGCCCGTGGCAGTGAATGCTTCTGTCGTTCCCATCGGAATCGTCGGAATCGCCGGCGTCACCGCAATCGAAACCAGCACCGCAGGACTGACGGTCAGCGTGGTCGATCCACTGATCGTGCCGGAAGTGGCTGTCACCGTGGTGCTGCCTAAGGCCGCGCTGCTGGCGACTCCTTGATTGTTGACGGTCGCGATGCTGCTGTTGGCCGTGGCCCAACTGGCGTTCGTTAGTACTAGCGTGCTGCCGTCGCTGTAGGTTCCGGTCGCGACCAAGGCTTGGGTTGTGCCCAAAGCAAACGACGGATTGCTCGGCGTCACGGCAATCGATACCAGAACGGCCGTTA
>Ga0302320_10003040_pt1 | contig 39112 bp, 31 predicted proteins | sample Bog_T0_3_FD_202130 | JGI IMG/M metagenome (GOLD analysis project Ga0302320, IMG submission 202130) | Peat permafrost microbial communities from Stordalen Mire near Abisko, Sweden - Bog_T0_3 | ecosystem: Environmental > Terrestrial > Soil > Wetlands > Peat | place: Sweden: Abisko, Stordalen Mire... | reverse complement strand
GCTCCGGCAGCGAATTCCAGATCATCACGCAAACCGGCGCAGGCGCATACGAAGTCGGCGAAGAGTCCGCGCTCATGGAGTCGCTCGAAGGCAAGCGCGGCGTACCCCGCATCAAGCCGCCCTTCCCCGCTGTCGTCGGCCTCTACGGCGGTCCTACGGTCATCAACAATGCCGAGACCATCGCCACTGTGCCTCAGGTCATCACCATGGGCGCTCAGGCGTATGCGGCTTTGGGCACTCCGCGCAATGGCGGCACGCGGCTGTTCTGCATCAGCGGCCACGTGGAGCGCCCCGGCGTGTACGAACTACCCATGGGCTACAACCTCAAGAAGATGATCTACGAAATGGCCGGCGGTATCCGCGGCGGGCGCAACTTAAAGGCTGTCGTTCCCGGCGGCTCGTCCACGCCCGTTCTGCTGCCCGAAGAAATCGATATCGGCATGGACTTCGACCAGGTAGGCAAAGCCGGCTCCATGCTCGGCTCCGGCGGAGTTGTCGTGATCGACGATCAGACCTGCATCGTCGAGTTCGCGCTCCGCACCATCAGCTTTTACGCGCACGAGAGCTGCGGATGGTGCATTCCCTGCCGCGAAGGCACTGACTGGCTCAAGAAATCGTTAACACGCTTTCATGCTGGCTTCGGAACTGAGGCCGACATCGGCAACATGCAGTACCTCGCCGAAAACATGCTGGGCCGCACTTTCTGCCCGCTGGGCGACGCCGCCGCCATGCCGACCATCGCGTTCCTTAAGAAGTTTCGCAAAGAATTTGAGGATCATTTGAACGGCAAACCCTGCCCGTATGCGCAAGAGGGCGTGCCGCAGTTGACCGTGGTGTAAGACAGGAGACTTCAGTGGCAACACTCGAGAAAGTTCAAATTGTCCCGGTGAAGAGCCTCCCGAATGGGAGTGAACGGTTCATTCAGGATTTGATCGCTGAAGATCCGTCTGTCTTGACGCTTGGGAACCTCATACTAAGAGAAAAGGAGCGCACTCAGCCCTCTGGCGGAAGACTAGATATTCTTCTTGAGGATGCTGAGGGCCAATCCTGGTACGAAGTTGAGATTCAACTAGGGCCAACGAACGAGACCCACATTATCCGCACAATCGAATACTGGGATCGCGAACGACGCCGGTACCCTGACATTCGTCACACCGCGGTGATTGTCGCCGAAGAGATCAATGGTCGATTTTTCAATGTTATAAGCCTTTTCAATCAGCAGATTCCTCTTGTCGCTCTAAAGGTCATTGCATTCAAACAAGGAGATCAATTTGGAGTTCTCTTCACCAAGATTCTCGACTATGAGCCCAGAGGAGCCGAGGAATCCGAAGCCCCTTCGCTTAAGGCAGACCGGCAATACTGGGAAAAGCGTAGCGGCACGTTTGCACTGAAGGCCGCAGAAAAGTTCATTGAGTTCGCGACCAAGTCGATCGACAGCACAGTCGCTGCGAGATATAACAAGGCGTACATCGGCACCACAGTTAAAGGCGAAGCTAGCAACTTTACTGTTTATTACCCACAAAAGAATGCATTGCGCCTCTCGATCAAATGCAAGCAACGGGACGACTTTGACAAGCAACTGGAGGAAAAAGGAATTAGATGGACATACGATAACGGCCCTTATGCGGGATACAGCCTCATTCTCTCGGAAGCCGAAATTGCCGAGCACGACTCACTGATTAAGAAGATGATAGTGGAATCGTACAGAAACTTCCAAGGCGAGCCGCCGATCCCGCAGAAAGGCGACGCAAGAAACAATGCCTGACGTCACCTTCACAGTCGATGGAAAGAAGCTCACCGCTCCGGCGGGAACGCTGCTCATTGACGCGTGCCGCAAAGCCGGCATCGAAATTCCTGCCTTCTGCTATTACCCAGGCTTGAGCCTCCAGGCCGCCTGTCGCATGTGCGTCGTGCGCCAGGAAAAAGTTCCCAAGCTGCAAACCGCCTGCACCACCACCGTGGCGGAGGGCCAGGTCTTCGTCACCGAGTCGCCCGAAATCGCGCAGGCACGCAAGGCCACCATCGAATTGCTCCTCGGTAATCACCCGCTCGACTGTCCCGTGTGCGATGCCGGCGGCGAGTGCGAGTTGCAGGACATGACCTTCAAGTACGGTGCTGGCGAAAGCCACTACGTCGAGGTCAAGCATCATCGCGACGAGCAGCAGTGGTCGCCCGCCGTCTTCTACGATCGCCCGCGCTGCATCCTCTGCTACCGCTGCATCCGCATGTGCGGCGAGGGCATGGACGTTTGGGCGCTCGGCGTATGGAATCGCGGCGCAAACTCCGTCATCGTGCCCAACGACGATCATCGCCTCGACTGCGAACAATGCGGCATGTGCATCGACGTGTGCCCCGTGGGCGCGCTCACCAGCGGCAGCTATCGCTACAAGACACGGCCCTGGGAGATGAGTCATGTCTCCACCGTATGCACCCATTGCGCCGACGGCTGCAAGGTGACTCTCGGCGTTCGCTCCACCAACGACGGCTCTGAAATCGTCCGCGCCGACAATCGCGACAAGAGCGGCATCAATAACGATTTTCTATGCGCCAAGGGCCGCTTCGGCTTCGACTTTGTCGAGAGCCCCGACCGTCTGACGCAACCGCTGGTCCGCAACACGGCCGGCAAGCTCGAACCCGCCACCTGGGAGCACGCGCTTCGCGTTGCCGCCGCCAAGCTGAAGGAGATTCGCGACACACGTGGCGGCGCATCCATCGGCGTCATCGGCTCCAACCGCACTACCAACGAAGAGAATTACCTGCTACAGAAGTTGGCGCGCACGGTGCTCGGCACCAACAACATCGACCACGAGCGCAGCACCGATTACGCAGCCTTTGCCCGCGCTCTCGCCGGAACCGCAGGAAATACCGCGAGCCTGCGCGACATCTCTTCCGCCTGCGCCATTCTTCTCGTCGGCGGCAATCCCACGGAAGAACATCCCCTTCTCGCCTGGCTCTTGCGCACCAACGTGCGCCTGAACCGCGCGCGCCTTTACATCGCCAACTCCAAACCCATCAAGCTCGACCGCCAGGCCAAGGCCACGCAGCAGCTTCTTGCTGACGGCCCAAAGAATCTCGCCGCTTTTCTCGATCAGGGCACATCCGACTTTAGCAAGTCGCTCCAAGCCGAGGAATCGCTCGTCGTCCTCTTCGGCGAAGAGTTTCGTGGCGAGGACGTCGAGAATCTCGTTGCCTGGGGCCTCAAGCGCGGCAACGTCAAGTTCGCCTGCATCGGCGATCACTCGAACTCCCGCGGCGCCGCCGATATGGGCCTCTTCCCCGATCTTCTTCCCGGCTATGTTCCAGTCACAGCACCTGGTGCATTCGCGGAGTATCCCAACCTGCCCGTCGCGCCCGGCAAAACGCTGCCGCAAATGCTCGAAGCGGCTGCGCAGAGCGAACTCAGCGCGCTCCTGGTCGTCGGCGCCGACCCGGTTTCTCGCGCCAATCTCGATCCTGCCGCGCTCAAGAACACATTCGTCGTCGTACAGGACCTTTTCCTCACCGAAACAGCGGCTCTGGCCGATGTGGTTCTGCCGGCCGCAAGTCTCTACGAGAAGTCCGGCACCGTCACCAACACCTACGGCGACGTCCAGATGGTGCGCAAGGCAGCCGACCGCGCCGGAGTCAAGCCGGATTTCGAAATTCTCGTCCGCCTCGCCGGAGCCATGGGGATCGACGTCTGCACTCTGGTTCCCTTCGGCAAACGCGGCACCACAGGCGATCTCGGCCAGTCACGCGGCGCGCAGGCCGGCGAAGCCGATCGCCACGCCGTCTGGCTTGAAGCCAACAACCTCGAACCCAAGCTAAGCCCCTTCGATCCCCTCGCGCTTCTCGACGAGATCGAGAGGCTAGTCCCCGGCTACACGCTTGACCGCATCAATCTTTTCGCAGGTAACGACGTGCATACGGAACTCGAACCCTCGCCCGGATTTGTTCCGGTACAGGCGCTGACGAGCCCGAGCCTGATCGTTCCTGCGCACGATACGCTTTTCACCTCGGGAACGCTGGGCCATTACAGCACAGCGCTCAAGCAACTCACGCAGCACCAAGCCAAAGAACTGGCGGAAACCGCCGCCGACTGACGCAGAACTGGGTGCCCCATCCATTTCGTGCTCTTTGCGAAATGGGTGGGATAGCACAAATGAAAACCCCGGAGTAGCGATCCACCCGCAAAGGCCAAACGCACGTGACCATCCTCGCATTCTTTCTCTGGAGCCTGGCAAAAGTCGCCGTGATGACGGTGGTGATGCTGATGGGCATCGCATACACCGTGCTCCTCGAGCGCAAGCTGGTGGGCCGCATCCAGAACCGCTGGGGACCCAGCCGCGTCGGCCCCTTCGGCCTCCTGCAGCCGCTCGTCGATGGCGCCAAGTCTTTCCTCAAAGAGGATCTGATCCCCACCGCCGTCTACCGCCCTCTCTATTTGCTGGCGCCCATCCTTGCTCTTGGCTGCGCGCTCATTTCCATCTCGGTGATTCCCTTTGGCGCACCGGGCATGGGCCCGCACGGCTTCGACCTCTTCGAAATTTCAAATATCAACGTCGGCCTGCTCGTCATTCTCGGCATCACTTCCATGAGCGTGTATGGCATCGCCCTGGCCGGCTGGTCGTCGAACAATAAATACTCGCTGCTCGGCGCGCTGCGCTCTTCCGCGCAGATGATCAGCTACGAATTGGCTCTCGGTCTATCGCTCGTCGGCGTAGTCCTTCGCGCCGGCTCGCTCAATCTTCGCGTCATCGTCGAACAACAAGCCACGCTCGGCGCATGGACATGGAACGTCAACCCATTCGGCGGCGGGTTCCAATTCATCGCCTTCTTCATCTACCTAATGGCCGCCTTCGCCGAAACCAACCGCTCGCCGTTCGATTTACCTGAAGCCGAAAGCGAACTCGTCGGCGGCTATCACACCGAATACAGCTCAATGAAATTCGCCATGTTCTTCATGGCTGAGTACGGCAACATGATCAACGTGGGATGCGTGGCCACGCTGCTATTTCTCGGCGGCTGGACCAGCCCGCTCGGCGATCTGATGGGGCCATTCCAGAGCACCTGGATCAATGCGTTGCTCCCGCTCTTCTGGTTTGCGGGTAAAGTTTTCGCTTTCCTATGCCTCTACGTCTGGGTGCGCGGCACATTGCCGCGCTTCCGCTATGACCAACTGATGAACTTCGGCTGGAAGTTTTTGCTTCCGCTTGCCATTTTGAATGTTGTGGGAACAAGCCTCTGGCTTGCGTATCGCTGAGGATTGCGAGCGCGCCGCACAGATCAGATTCGCGCAGTTAGAGCCGTTCCGCGATACCCAGAGTAGGGGTGCCCCCGGTCCCTAGCTCTTGGGGACCGGGGATGATCGCAGCACAAACCTAATTTGGAATCGCTCTAAGAAGCCGCCCCGAACGCCCTAGGAAGCGGTGCCCGCCTTGGCTCCAAGAAAATCCTTAACGCCCATGGCCGCAAAATAGAGGCACGCGAGCAAAGACAGATACACGCCAACACCAATCGTGATCGCCTGAGACACCTGTTGTGTCATTTCCTTCACCATCGGATCGTTCGGGTCAACCCCCGTGCCGCCCATCCCCATCGCGGAATTAAGGCTGCTGTGCGCAATCAGCCCGACAATCAGCATAAAGAGCAGCGGCAACACTCCGCCCAGCACCGCGAGCTTGTCCTTCCAGAAGTAGCGAACAAACGGTCCAAGCAAACATACAAAAGCCAGAAGCCCGTAGATCCCTGTGCTGGCGCTGCCTGTGCCCGCCTGCATGACGACGTCGAGCGCGTTCTTGGCATTTATGAAACCAAGCAACTGCCAGAAAGTGAAGCTAATATTGCCCGCCGGGCTCTGAATGGAAACTGCGCTCAAGAAGATCCACCCAATGATCAGAAGCAACAGCGCAACCAGGTTGACCGCGCCAACTCGGGCCACGACTCCAGAAAAAATCTCCGCGCCCTTGCCTTTTGCCGCCTGCAATGCCGCCTGCGCTTGCTCCTTGGTCAGTTGCGACTCCTGCACCACAAGCAGCGACACAATTTGCCCCGCATCATTGATCTCCGCATCGACGGTCATTCCCACGGCCGGTGGAACTTCCGATCTCCACGTCCCTTCCAACATGAAGGGGTACTGTTGCCCATCGACAACGACCAGCCCGTTGCCGGCACTGGTGTCACGAAGAATCTTGCCCCGCCTTGTCATGTAAACCTCCAGGATTTTTGGTCCGACGAACCGACCTGGCATGGTTCAACCTGGCCGAGCAGACTGCGCGGTGGGCCGTTGAGGCTGAGGGGAAGTGCCATCCAGGGGCACATTGACTTGAAGGCAAAGCTAGAACACTTCAGACACTTTGTCCAGCAAAAATTGTCCGCATGTCTTGCGCACGCTCGCGTGTCGGCCCTCCGAAACATGGTCCAACAGAAATGCCCGAATCCCGGCCCGCGAGCGCCTTTCTCGCCCCCTCGCGCCCCTCTTCGACCGTGGTATTCTTGAACTTCCGTGTGCTCTTGAATGAAGACGAACTTGTGGCTTGGATCTCCCAAACCGCGCCGGCTCGTGGAATTGTAAGCGCTTGATTTCGCTCGGTCATTGACGATGCACCTGATTTTGTTTTTCCTCTTTGCCGGATTCTGCCTCGCGGGAGCCATCAATCTCCTGTTGCAGACCCATCCCATCAACAGCGCCCTTTCGCTGATCGTCGTCATGACCTCGCTCGCGGTGCTCTATCTTCTGCTCGGCGCTGAATTTCTTGCCATCGCGCAGATCATCGTCTATGCGGGCGCCGTGATGGTGCTGTTCACCTTCGTGGTCATGCTGCTCAATGCCGGCCGTGAAGAGCGCACCCTTGGCAGCCGCGCCGCGGCACGTGTCGGTTTTCCCGCCGTCGTAGTTCTCCTGGCCGTTCTTGCCACCATCATTCTCCGTGCCCAGGGTCTCGCTTCGGCGCATCTGGGCGTGGGGCTCACCAACGATCCCAACGGCTCGAATCTTGTCGTCCTCAGCCAGGTGCTCTTTCACGAATTGCTTCTGCCCTTCGAGTTGACATCGGTGCTTATTCTCATCGCCATCCTTGGCGCAGTGGCCATCGCCCGCGCCGAAGGATCGAAAGTTGACGGCTCGGAAAGGACGGCCCCAAAATGAGCTTTCTGCATCAGGATGTGCCCCTCACCTGGTATTTGCTCGTGAGCGCTGTGCTCTTCTCGCTCGGCGTTGTCGGCTTCCTCATCAAGCGCAACATCATCACCGTGTTCATGTCGATTGAGCTCATGCTCAACGCCGTCAATCTCTCCTTCGTCACCTTTGCCTATCAATGGCACGAGGTCAAAGGGCAAATCTTTGTCTTTTTCGTCATGATGGTCGCCGCCGCCGAAGCCGCTGTCGGCCTGGCCATCATCATTGCTGTCTTCCGCGTACGCGCCACGTTGGCTGTCGACCGCATCAATTTGATGAAACTATGATTCTGTCTCTGCACATTTGGCTGATTCCGCTGCTGCCTCTCGCCGGTTTCCTATTGAACGGAATCCTCGGCGCGCGGCTGCCCCGGTGGCTGGTCTCGACCATTGGCCTGCTCGCGCCTTTTCTTTCTTTCGTGCTGGTGCTGAACGCCTACGCGCTCACTTCGTACTCTGCCGTGGCATTGCCATACGTCGAGACCTTTCCCCATCCCTGGATCGCCATCGGCGGCCTGCGCGCCGATTTCAGCTTTTTTCTCGATCCACTTTCTCTCGTCATGCTGTTGGTCGTCACCGGCGTCGGCTTCCTCATCCACATTTATTCCGTCGGCTACATGGCCCATGAAGAGGGCTACGCGCGGTATTTCAGTTTCCTCAACCTGTTCCTCTTCTTCATGACTGTCCTGGTCCTGGCGGGCAACGTTTTGCTCCTGTTTGTTGGCTGGGAAGGCGTCGGCCTCGCCTCTTACCTGCTCATCGGTTTCTATTTCAAGCGGGCCTCCGCGGCCGCGGCTGGCAAAAAGGCCTTCATCGTCAACCGCATTGGCGATTTCGGTTTCCTGATTGGGATTTTTCTCATTCTTGCGAATTTCGGCACGCTTAACTTTACTCAGATCGCTCAGGTGCTCACTCTCAAAGCGGCCTGGCACGGCGGTGTACTCACCGCCATCTGCCTATGCCTGCTCGTGGGCGCAGCCGGCAAAAGCGCGCAACTGCCGCTCTACGTCTGGCTGCCCGATGCCATGGAAGGCCCCACGCCCGTCTCCGCGCTCATTCACGCAGCCACCATGGTCACCGCGGGCGTGTACATGATCGCGCGTACACATTTTCTCTTCGACCGCGCGCCCATTGCTCTCGCAACAGTCGCAATCGTCGGCGCGGCCACGGCCATTTTCGCGGCCACCATCGCCCTCGCTCAGACCGACATCAAACGCGTGCTCGCCTACTCCACCATCTCGCAACTGGGCTACATGTTTCTGGCCTGCGGCGTTGCCGCGTACTCGGCGGCGATCTTTCACCTCGTTACGCACGCATTTTTCAAAGCGCTGCTGTTCCTCGCTGCCGGTTCCGTCATTCACGCCATGGGCGGCGAGCAGGACATGCGCAAAATGGGCGGCCTGCGCAAGAAAATCCCCGTCACCTTCTGGACCATGACGATAGCGGTCTTCACCATCGCCGGATTCCCTCCCCTGGCCGCGTTCTTCTCAAAGGATGCCATCCTCTACGCCGCATTCGTCAGCGGTACGGGAGGCGTATTTTTGTGGCTGGTTGGCCTTCTTACCGCCATGCTCACATCGCTCTACATGTTCCGCCTCTGGTACATGACCTTCTTCGGCGAGTTGCGAACGGCAGATGCCCATCCACATGAGAGCCCCCGGTCCATGTGCGTGCCGCTTGTGATTCTGGCGCTGCTCTCCATTTGCGGCGGCTGGATCGGCATCGAGAGTTTCAGTGCGTTCCTGGCGCCTTCCGTCGGCCTCCACCCGGCAGTTTCCAGCACCCCGCATCTCGAGCTCATTCTCACCATCGTTGCCGTTCTGGTGGCGCTCGAAGGCTTGCTCATCGCGGATAAATACTACCGGCGCAAAACAGAAAGGCCCGCTCAGCTCGCCGCTGCAATGCCTGCCGGCTACAAGCTCCTCGCCAACAAGTATTACGTCGACGAGATCTACGACGCCGTCCTGGTCAAGCCGCTGTTTGCCACCTCGCGGTATGTCCTTGGATGGATCGTTGACACAGCGATTCTAGGCGGCATTGCCTGGCTGCTCGCCGGAATCGCCAACCTCTCGGGAGCGATCCTTCAGCGCTGGCAATCCGGCAACCTGCGCTCGTATGCAGCCTGGCTCACCGCCGCAGCCGCGGTGGTTCTACTCTTCGTCTTCCACGCTTCCATCGGAACCTACCTGGGCGCGCGCGGCATTGACGTTCAACTGAATCTGCACTGGATGGGACACTAACAATGAAAGCAATCGATCCCATCATTCTCACCCTCATTCTGCTGGTTCCGCTCGCCGGCGCCATTCTGGTTGCGCTTGCACCCGATCGCGCCAAGCTTCCCAACTGGATCGCGCTCCTCACCTCGCTCGTCACCTTTGTTCTCACGCTTCATCTGCCTGCGCACTTCATCGCGGGTCAAAGAGGCTTCCAGTTTGAAGTCAACATTCCCTGGATTGAAAGTCCCGCCATCTGCTATCACGTCGGCGTCGACGGCCTCAGCCTCTGGTTGATCGTGCTGGTGGGCCTTCTCGCACCCATCGGCGTCGTCGCCAGTTGGAACGCGATCCACACCCGCCGCAAGGTCTTCTACTCGCTCTTTCTCGTCCAGCAGACTGCCATGTTCGGCGTCTTTGTCGCGCTCGACCTCATGCTCTACTACGGCTTCTGGGAGCTCTCGCTCGTCCCCATGGCCATCCTCATCGCCATGTACGGCCGCAAAGACGGCCCCAAGGCCGCGCTCAAATTCTTCCTCTTCACCTTCATTCCATCCGCGCCGCTGCTCGTCGCCATTCTGTGGCTCTATGCGCGCACGCACACTTTCAACTTCAGTGAGCTTCAGTATCAAACTGCCAGCGGTGTGCTTCCCGCCGGAGCGCTATTCTGGGTTGCGCTCGCATTCTTGTTCGCCTTCGCGGTCAAGGTGCCCGTCTTTCCGCTACACGGCTGGCTCGCCGATACCTACAACGAAGCTCCTGTCGCGCTCGCGATGGTGGTTGCGGGCAAGCTCGGCCTCTACTCGATGATTCGTTTCCACGTCGGGCTTTTCCCTGCTCAGGCCCGCGCCCTGGCTCCTGTTCTCATCGTTCTCGCTGTCATCGGCATTCTCTATGGCGCGTGCCTGGCGCTTGTCCAGCGCGATTACTGGCGTCTGATGGCCTTTGCCGCGCTGAGCCACCTCAGCCTGATCGTGCTTGCCATCTACGGCCTCACACTTACCGGATGGTCCGGCGCGATCTATCAGATCCTCTCGCACGGTGTAGTCGATGGTGCGCTCTTCCTGCTGCTCGGCGCAATCGAGATTCGCTACGCCACCAGCACCATCGCCTCCTACGGCGGCCTCGCCGCAAAACTGCCCCGCACCGTCACCATCTTCGTCATCGCCACGCTGGCCATGATTGGCCTGCCCATGCTGAGCGGCTTCATCGGCGAGTTTGTCATTCTCTCGAGCACGTTCGCTCTCGTGAGCCGCGGCGCGGCGATAGCGGCCGCCCTTGGAGTAATCCTCGGCGCGGCCTACATGCTTTCGCTGGTGCAGCGCCTCTTCTACGGACCCGAAAGCGCTCTCATCAGCTCCAAGCCCGCCCACGATCTGCGCTTCGGCGAACTGGCCATACTTACGCCGCTCGTTGTCCTCATGCTCGTCATGGGCCTGACGCCGTCGCTCTGGCTCAACTCCATCCAGACCGGCGTTCATCCTCCGCCAATCAAAAGCACTGTCATCCTGAGCGGTGCTTGCGCAGCGGCAATGTATGAAGCGCCCAGCCTTTTTGCTACACCCGAACTGGCTGCAAAATGTGAATCGCTTCCGGAGGCCCAGCGGTGAATCCCGTTCCTGACATCTACCGCATCCTCCCCGAGGTGATTCTCACCCTCACCGGTGCCGCCGTCATGGTGATTGACGCCTCGATTCCGCCCTCATGGCCGCGCCGCTTCTTGGGCTGGGTTGCCGCCATCGGCACCACCATCGCCCTCTGGGCTAGCCTCTGGCAGCTTTCACTATCTGAAGGAACCGGCTTTTTCGCCACTGTCGAAACCAGCGCCTTCACGGTCTTCTTCCATGTCCTGATCTGCGGCATCGTTCTCGTGAGTCTTCTGCTCTCTCTCGATACACTGCCGCAACACAGCCACCACCAGGGCGAGTATTATGCCCTCATCGTATTTGGCGCCGTCGGCATGTGCCTGCTCACCAGCGCCGTTGAACTGCTCGTGGTCTTCATCGCCCTCGAAATTTCCTCCATCTCCACCTACATCCTCGCCGGTTACCGCAAACAAACAGGCCGCGGCCCCGAAGCCGCCATCAAATACTTCCTCCTCGGCTCGTTTGCCACCGCGTTTCTGCTTTACGGCATTGCCCTGATCTTTGGCGCCACCGGCACCACGCAGATCTATCAGATTGCGCGGCTCGCCCCCGTCGCACAGAACCAGGCGCTCGTTCTTGCTGCCCTGGCGCTCATGCTGGTCGGCATTCTCTTCAAGGTTTCCGCAGCGCCCTTCCACGTCTGGACGCCCGACGTCTACGAAGGCGCGCCCTCGCCCGTCGTCGCTCTGATGTCCACCGCTCCCAAAGCCGCCGCCTTCGCTCTGCTCCTCCGCGTGGTCTATGAGATGTTCCCCAATCTCCACGCTATCTGGGCGCCGCTGCTCTGGATCGTCGCCGTACTCTCCATGACCGTCGGCAATCTCGCCGCGCTCCGCCAGCAAAACGTCAAGCGCATGCTGGCCTACTCGGCCATCGCCCACGCCGGCTATCTGCTTGCAGCATTCGCCGCAGCCAGTGACGTCAGGGGCTTCAGCGAATCAGGAATCGCCGCCGCCAGTTTCTACATCGCCGCCTACGCCGCCATGAACGTCGGCATCTTCGCCGTCATCACGTTGGTCGGCGGATACGACGAACATCTTTCGCTTATCGACGACTACCGCGGGCTCATGTACCGCTCGCCCTTCCTCGCCAGCCTGCTCATCTTCTTCCTCATCTCGCTCATTGGCATTCCCTTCACCGGCGGCTTCTTCGGCAAGTTCTACTCCTTCAGCGCCGCGGTAGACGGCGGCGCCATCGCCTTGGCCATCATCGGCCTCCTCAACTCGGGAATAGCCGCGGCTTATTACCTGCGCTTGGCCCTCGTCTGCGCGCAACGCCCATCTGCCGGCCAAACCGCGCCGCCCAAGCCCGTCGTCGGCGTTGCGGTTGCAGCAGCGTTGCTGCTGGCCGTTGCCGTCACGCTCGTGCTCGGCATCATACCCGGCCCATGGCTCCATGCCGCCCAATCGGCCGCCCACACTCTGCAAGCTCCTCCACCACCGGGCGAAGTCCCCGTCGTTCCGCTACAATTTCCTCAATGAAGCTAGGTGAATTAGCAAGCCGTCTGGGCGCCGAACTGCGCGGCGATCCCAACCTCGAAATCACAGGCGTCAAGGGCATTGAGGAAGCCGGTCCCTCCGAGATTACCTTCGTCGCAAATCCCCGCTACACCTCCCTCGCCCGCACCACCCACGCGGCGGCAATCATTGTTGAACCCGAGTTTCAAGAGATTGCGGCGGCCACCATCCGCATCAAGAATCCTTATCATGCCTTTTCGCGCGCGCTGGGCCTCTTCTACCAGCCCCCGCCTTACGCACCCGGCATTCATTCCACCGCCGTCATCGACCCCACAGCAGAAATTGGTCCAGATGCTCACATCGGCGCCTACGCCGTCGTCGGCCCCAACGTTCACATTGGATCCCACGCCACGCTCCTGCCCCATGTCGTGCTTTATCCCGGCGTCCGGGCGGGCAACCACTTTTTTGCGCATGCCCATTCCGTAGTCCGCGAAAACTGCGTTCTCGGTGACCACGTCACGCTTGAAAACGGCGTCATCATCGGCGCGGACGGCTTCGGATTCTCAAAGAACGACGCCGGCGAATGGGAGAAGATCCCGCAATCCGGCCCGGTTCGCATCGGCAACCGTGTTGACGTGCAGGCCAACGCCACCATCGACCGCGCGACCGTGGGCGCGACCGAGATCGGCGACGGCACTAAAGTCGACAATCTCGTCCAGGTAGGCCACGGCTCGCGCGTCGGCAACGATTCGCTGATCTGTGCGCAGACCGGCCTCGCCGGGTCTTCCGTCATCGGCAACAACGTGATTCTCGCCGGCCAGGTGGGCATTGCCGGCCATTGCACCGTCGGCGACGGCGTCATCCTCACCGCGCAATCGGCCGTCTCGCACGATGTGCCGCCCGGCAAAATGATCTCCGGCTCACCCGGCTTTGACAACCGCATCTGGCTTCGCGCCGTCACCATCTTCCAGCGCTTGCCGGAACTGCTCAAGCGTCTCGACCGCGTGGAAAAGACGGTGGCAAAGCAACTCGCTGCATCGGAAGCCGCGCCGTCCGACGAGGAGCCCGGCAAGTGAGCCGCCGCACCGGCTTGCGTTCTCCGCTCTACGCCGCCACTATCCTCTCCGCTTTTCTCTTTTCCGCCTGCCACTCCTACCACATCGACGCCACCATCCAAAACCATACCGGCGCGCCCATTCAGCTCCTCGAAGTGGACTATCCCACTGCGACCTTCGGCGCGGACTCGTTAGCCCCGGACGCCAGCTTCCATTACCGGTTTCAGGTTCGTGGCAGTGGGCAACTCAAGGTGTCCTACACCGCGGCAAATGGCCAGACGATCCAGATTCCTGGCCCCGCACTGGCAGAGCGCCAGCAAGGGAAGCTCGAGATCGTTCTTGAGCCCGGCGGCAAAGCCGAATTCCACCCTCAACTGACCCCTCCGGCCTGATCGGCCAGGCCAGCAGCGCTCTCAACTCTGCCCTGAATTGGCAATGGAAAAAGCCCGCAAAACGTGAGGCCGAAGCTCCTCGTTTCGCGGGCTCAAAGATGTGACCGGTTCTCTCTAGTGCACCATGGTCTTGAAGAGCGGCGATTGCAACAAGCTGTCGAATTCCGCATTGGACGTCGCAAAGTGCACGGTCAGGTTTCCAGAACTCGAGCCGATATCGGTATCGCTCAGCGCCTGCTTCTCGGCGTCTGTTGCGCTCATCTTCCGCATCATCACCGCCGCCGACATCAACGACGAAAATGTGGCAGCCGTGAACGTGTCGCCGGTTTCGATCGTCAAATCAAACCGTACCCCGTGCTGAAAGTCCATCGAGTACCAGGAAGCTTCCAGCCGCTTTTTCACGCTGTCGAAGTCGGTCACCGACCCCGCCGCTTCTCCCAAAAGCTGCTTCATCATGGTCTGCGTGCCCTTTTCGTCCAGAATGCTCCACAGCGGATAGGTGTCCACACTCTGCATGGCATTCATCAGGGAGCTGTTGGTGAGCAGGCTTGCAGCCATTCCGTCGCGTGCATCCAGAGCCTTGGTTACGGCATCCCGGTCGCCAAAAATCATCGTCGAGGGATCGACAAAGCAAAGCATCATACCCGTACGCGCCATGGGGTACACGCTGTTGCCCCGCACCATGGTCACCTTCACCTTCTGGCGGCGGAAGTTGGCGATGATCGTCTGCGTATCGAACTGACCCTGGGCGATGCCTACAGTTTGCAGCGCATCGCTGCCCGGAGACGGCCGAAAGAGCGCAAAGGCGAGCTCATCCACATCGTGGTTTTCGTTCAAGCCCGAGTGACTCAACGCTTCGTCGAACTGTTTTAGCTCCGGCGGCATCACGCGATTCCGTAAATTCATCGCCGCGGGCGAGTTTTGCATCGCATGGTAGTCGATCACCACCAACTGCTGAACATCGTGCGGAATGGCTCCGCGAGCGTCCGTGGTCAACTGCGCCGCAAAGACCAGACTGCTTGCCGCCACCATCCCAGACACTACAAAACATTTCATCAAGCACTTGAACAATTTCTTCCTCCAACCACACAACATGTTTGTTAACAACCGCCAGCTCATCGAATTACCGGGCAGCTCGCACCTCACTCAAACCCGAAGGTGCCAGGTACCCTATCACCATTCTACCGGCGAATCGCCAGCGGAACCCCTCAAACGACGCGAACTCGTCCTTCGCTTCCCGGCCACGCCAGCGGGCGATGCAGGCGATACTCCAGGATTTTGGTCTCTTCATCAAACCCTACTAATTGACGCATCCACTCGCTTTCCCGCTCACAAGCTGCTTCAGGAATCAGGCCGATCACTTCTCCCTCGGCAAGGCCAACCTTGAATCGGGCAGCCAGGCTCGAGACCCTCTGGTACACCTGCGAGATCGGTGTCGCCTCGAAGTCGGTGATATTCATGGAAAGCTGGGCGCGCCCATGGGCCATGACACCCATTGCCTTCACGCCCTTCAAGCCTCCGCCGGCAGCCCGGATCTCCCTCGCAATGGCGCGCGCAATGGCCACGTTCGCCGAATCGAAATAAATGTTGTATGCCACCAGGAACTTGCGCGCCCCCACGGCGCAGGCGCCCCCTGTGGGATGCAGACCCGGCCCACCCAGGTCGGGGCGTCTCGACGGTTCTTTTTCCACAGCGTCTCTGAGCCCTTCGAACTGCCCTCGACGCACGTCTTCCAGGTTCACCCGGTCCGGCCGCATCGCGGCCGCCTCGTAGAAGAACACCGGAACCCCGAACCGCCGCCAGATCTCGAGGCCTGCCTGCCGTGCCAACAGCACGCATTGCTCCAGCTTGATTCCCTTCACAGGCACGAACGGAATCACGTCTGCCGCGCCGATGCGCGGGTGCACGCCCTCCTGGCGGGTCAGGTCGATAGTCTCCGTTGCTTTGCCTGCCGCGCGCACCGCCGCTTCCACAACTGCCGCCGGCTCTCCGGCAACCGTCACTACCGAGCGGTTATGATCCGCGTCCATCGACCAATCGAGCAGATGCACCCCATCCACTCGCATGGCGGCCACAATCGCCTCCATACAGGCGATGTCAGTCCCCTCTGAAAAATTGGGAACGCACTCGATGAGCGCACTGCTCATTATTGCTCCCTTGCTGTTCCCGCCCCAGCTCCACGGTCTTTCTATTCCCTATTCCCTACTCCCTATTCCCTGCCTTCATCATTTCCAGAACGTATACCCAACCTGTATCTGGATGCTGGCGTTGACGCCCGGGTTGCGGTCGCCCAGAGAGGCTGAGGAGATGTGAACTCCGTTCACACCCAGATCAATTGACCTTTTCGGACGGATGAAATAGTGAATTCCACCCCCGCCCTGCGGCGAAAAATTCCACACCGACGTTCCGCCATTGATGCCCGCCGCCTTGTTCGTGAGGATATTGGGCGGAAACTTGTGCGTGGTGTAAATCAATCCGCCCGCCGCCTGAAACCAGGGTTGAATCCGGTGCGACTTGGTCGCGAAGTTCCAGCGAAAAATCACCGGGGTGAGGCTGACTCCATAAAACGTCCCGCCGCCGTATGGCAAAGTGCACGAATACGTCTGGGTAGTGACAGGATTGACGCACGTCTCCGTCTGCAAGTGCGGGGCCGGCGTATACGCCTGCCATAGGGGCATCATGTTGCCGGCCAACTGAAACTGCCCGCTCAAGATCCCCGCATGCACCACCGGCGTCAGCACCTTGCCCAGCTCGAACCCCGCCGATAAAAACTTGAAGTCCGAACGGTCCCCCACTCCCGTTCCCCAATTAATGAAAGGACCGTACTCCCAACCACGCTGATTGCGCACCTGACCCACCGGGTCATCGGAAGCGGGAGTGCCAGCGACCATCATCGTTTTCTCGCCAGAACCCGCCGAGATCGGCACCGAGTAGTTTCCGGTTTGCGCTATTGCCGACATCGCTCCCATCATCGCTGCCGCTGTCAAAACCCGCCGGACCCTGCACATATCCCACCGCATCCTAGCCTCTTTCTTGTTTCTCCCGTTCCCCGCCCTTACCAAAAAAAGACCGCCACAACCGGGCGGCCTCGTCTTCTTCTGCCGCACACCCGCTCAACCGGCCGCGTGCTCCATCTGCTCCGCGTCCATATCGAAGTTCGAGTGCACATTCTGCACATCGTCGAGATCTTCCAAGGTCTCCAGCAAGCGCACCATCTGGTTTGCTGCGGTACCCTCCAGCTTGTTGTAGGTCGAGGCCACCATCGACACCTCGCTCATCACCATAGGAATGCCCGCAGCCTTCACGGCATTGGCGACGGCTTCATACGACCCCGTCTCGGTAATGATCTCCCACGTTTCGCCCTCGTCCTTCAGATCCTCGCCGCCGTGCTCCAGCACAATGTCCATCAGTTGCTCTTCCGTAGCAGCCGATTTCTCCACAGCAATCAGGCCCTTCTTGGCAAACATGAACTTCACTGAACCGGTTTCACCCAGATTTCCGCCGTTCTTGCTAAACGCATGGCGGATCTCGCTCACCGCCCGGTTCCGGTTATCGGTCAGCACGTCCACAAGAACAGCCACGCCGCCGGGCCCGTAGCCCTCGAAGGTCGCCTCTTCGTAGCTGACCCCCTCCAGCTCTCCGGTGCCGCGCAGAATCGCCCGCTTGATGTTATCTTGCGGCATGTTCTCGGCCTTGGCGGCGGCCACAGCGGTTCGCAGCCGCGCGTTCGAGTCAGGATTGCCCCCGCCCTTTGCGGCGACTGCAATTTCCTTCAGGAGGCGAGTGAAAATCTTGCCGCGCTTGGCATCCAGCGCGCCCTTCTTGTGCTTGATTGTGGCCCATTTCGAATGGCCGGACATAGGAACCTCAAGTGCAATGAATATAGCGGTGCTCTTTAGACACCCGACAAGCGAGTATACCATCGGCGGCGACGCGGGAGCGAAGCCCTGCGAACGGTATCCGGGACGGGAGATTCTGCTGGTGTGGGCGGTTGAGAACTCTTTTGGACGACCGCGCAAATCAGCAGGTTCACGGCCGTCGACTCTGCGCAAGCTCTACACTTCCTTACTTGCGCCCGGATGCTCGCCCGCGCGCCGCGGAAACACCAAAATGCAAAGGATCATGAAGGCCCCAATGGCTACCGACGAACTGTAGCGGCTCAGCGCCAGCCCGCCATCGGCATGGGGTTTGGTCAGCAGATCGCCCAGGGTTGCCCCCAGGGGCCGCGTCAACACAAATGCAGCCCAGAACAGCACCGACCGCGACGCCTTGGTCAGGAAGTAAAGCAGCGCAACCACCCCGATACAAGCCGCAAAAATAAGCGCTCCGCCTTCATATCCTGGCCCCGAATCTGCCACCCAATCGCCCAGCGCGGTCCCTAAAGTATTCGAACACAAAATCGTCGTCCAATAAAAGATCTCAACCTTGGGAGATGAGATGTAATTCACAGAAATCGAGCCCATCCGTACCCGCCACGTAACCAACACCGCGATCACGAGGATAAACAGGACCGATGCGCCGCCCGGATACCCCACACCCAACGAGCGATCGGCGAAGTCTGCCATGGTGGTGCCGGTAAGCGTGGTCGCTACAATCACCGCCCAGTAAAGAAATGCGTGAAATTTCCGTGCGCGCATTTGTAAGGTCAACACCACTGCAAACAGGAAAAAGAAAATGATCGTGCTCGTCGCGTAGCCCAGGTTCAGCGACATCGACAGGGCATCGCCGCCCGTCTCCCCCAGGGTGGTGGCGGCAATCTTGATGATCCAGAACCCGATCGCGACCTCGGGAACCTTGTTCATCGCGATCGCCGGGTCCGGTCGGACCGCAGTCTCGTCGGCGGTCTTGTCTCCGGCGACCGCGTCGCCGGACCAAACCACTCCGGGAAATCGATTCAACACCTTCTGGCCAGTCAATGCAGGCATCAGGGCACAGTTCACGCTGCAACTCCTTTTTGATCCTGAAGCGATTTCTTCTTGCACTGGAATTTGCGGGAGGTCCCGCGCAAACGGCGAATCGCAAACTCTCCGCAGACTATGATTCTACGAAAACACTTCGGCAAGCTGTAAAGGGGCGCCGTTCCTGTCCTTATCGGAGACGATGACATCCCCTTCCGCCACCGGCCACGGAATGGCCAGATCCGGATCGCTCCACAGAATCGTCCGCTCAGCCTTTGGAGCGTAATAGTCCGTCACCTTGTACGCGAATCCCGCCACCTCGCTCAGCACCAGGAATGCATGACCGAAGCCTTCGGGAATCCAGAGCATCTTGCCATTTTCCCCGCTCAATTCCACAGCCACGTGCCGGCCAAACGCCGGCGAACTGCGCCGCAGGTCCACAGCCACATCCAGCACCGTCCCGTGTGTCACGCGCACCAGTTTTCCCTGTGGCTGCACAATCTGGTAGTGAATGCCGCGCAGTACATTTTTCTTCGAGATCGAAAAATTGTCCTGCACCCAGTTCGTGGGCAGGCCGGCCTCCGTCATCTGCCGCAAATTGAAGGTCTCGGAAAACGCGCCGCGGTCGTCCCGGTAAATGGCCGGAGTCAGCAGCAGCACGCCGGGCAAGGTGGTGGCTTCGATCTTCATGGCTATTCGATTCCCGCTGCGAAGTATGGCTCGCGCAGCAGTTTCATCAGGTATTGTCCGTAGCCGCTCTTCGCGATCGGTGCGGCGAGGGCCTCAAGCTCGGCGGCGCTGATAAATCCCTGCCGGTAGGCAATCTCCTCGGGACAGGCGATGTTCAGCCCCTGCCGCCGTTCGATGGTGTGCACAAACAAAGCGGCTTCGAGCAGCGAATCGTGCGTGCCCGTGTCCAGCCACGCCATCCCGCGGCTCATGATTTCCACCTTCAGCTTCCCTGCTTCGAGATATCGCCGATTGAGGTCCGTGATCTCGAGCTCACCCCGCGCCGAGGGCTTCAGCACTTCGGCAATGCGCACCACGTCGCGATCGTAAAAATACAAACCCGTCACCGCATAGCGCGACTTCGGCGCCTTCGGTTTCTCCTCGAGGCTCACCGCTCGGCCAGCGTTGTCGAATTCCACCACTCCGTAGCGTTCCGGGTCTTCTACGGGATACGCAAACACTGTCGCGCCATCCTGCAACTGCGCCGCCGTCTGCAACTGCTTTGAGAATCCCTGCCCGTAAAAGATGTTGTCGCCCAGCACCAGCGCGCTGGCCTCGCCGGCAATAAAATCACGTCCGATAAGAAATGCCTGTGCCAGCCCATCCGGGCTCGGCTGCACGGCGTAGCTGATCTCCAGACCCCATCGCCGCCCGTCGCCGAGCAGTTCCGCGAAGCGCCCCGTGTCCTGCGGCGTGGAGATGATAAGAATCTCCCTCAGCCCGGCCAGCATGAGCGTGCTCAGAGGGTAATAAATCATCGGCTTGTTGTAGACGGGCAGAAGCTGCTTCGACACCACATGTGTCACGGGATAGAGCCGCGTCCCCGATCCGCCAGCAAGAATAATGCCTTTCATAATCAAACCCTCTGAATCATTGAACCTGTTGCCCGGTTCCTACAGGCTACGGAAAAACTCAATCCAAGAGGCTCTGTAACAAGGGCACGGCTTCAGCCGGGCCGAAAAAGTCAGCAACGAGTCGGGCTTTAGCCCCTGAGGGGAGTTCATTCATCCTCTCAGGCCTCTCAGTCCCGTAGCCCCTAGTCCCTTAGTCCCGAGTCCCTAGTCCCTAGTCCCTTAGTCCCGAGTCCCGAGTCCCGAGTCCCTAGTCCCTAGTCCCTTAGTCCCTGCACTTCTCCCCGCTCTCCGTAATTCTTCGTGAGCCACTCGCGGTAAGCCCCAGTCCGCACACTGTTCACCCACTCGTCATTCTCCAGATACCAGCGCACCGTCTTGCGCAGCCCGCTTTCAAACTGCTCTGCCGGCTTCCAATTCAGTTCGCGCGTAATTTTGCTTGCGTCAATGGCGTACCGCCGGTCATGTCCCGGCCGGTCTTGAACGTAAGTGATAAGCCGTCGCCGCGCCGCAGCGCCAGCCTGCGGCCGCATCTCGTCCACCAGATCGCAGATCATTCCAACCACATCGATATTCGCGCGCTCGCTGTTTCCGCCCACGTTATAGGTTTCCCCTGGGATCCCGTTGCGCAAAACCGTGCGAACGGCCGCGCAATGGTCTTCGACAAACAACCAGTCGCGCACATTCTTCCCGTCGCCATAAACCGGCAGCGGCTTGCCCTCGAGCGCGTTCAAAATCATCAACGGGATCAACTTCTCCGGAAACTGAAACGGCCCATAGTTGTTCGAGCAATTCGTGGTGAGCACCGGCAGTCCGTAGGTGTGGAAATACGCCCGTGCCAGGTGATCCGACCCGGCCTTTGATGCCGCATAGGGACTGTTCGGCGCGTAAGCCGTGGTCTCACTGAACGCCGGATCGTTCGGGCCCAGCGTTCCATACACTTCATCTGTCGACACGTGCAGAAAGCGAAACCCCGCGCGACCGCCCTCATCCAATTCCGACCAATACGCGCGCGCCTGCTCCAGCAGCGTAAATGTCCCCACCACATTGGTCCGAATAAATGCTTCCGGCGACACAATGGAGCGGTCCACGTGGCTCTCCGCGGCAAAATGCACGATCGCCCGCGGACAATGCTTGCGCAGAAGCGATCGCACTAGCTCCGCATCGCAGATATCTCCGTGCACAAAAGTGTAGCGCGCATCGGCTTCGACGGACGCAAGGTTGGCGGCGTTGCCCGCGTAGGTCAGCAGGTCAAGATTCACCACCGCCGCCGTGCTCGCATTCATCCAGGTGAGCACGAAGTTCGAGCCAATGAACCCGGCCCCGCCCGTCACCAGAATCGTGTCGTTCATAGTGCTCATTCGAACCGAGTATACGTTACAAAACACGCCAGATGCGCCGCGTAACACCGCTAAGTCGTGCAAATCCGTCCCCTATGTTGAAAAGGAATTTCGACGTTGACGACGGTTTTTGGTTATATTAAAAGCAGCGCAGTTCCCGGATGCGGCCGGAGCTGCTCACGCAAACCTCTCGATCCAGCGCAAGCGCGGTTTTCATAATTGAAATCGCAGAGTGGCTGTGTATTCCGCATCTGATGTCACTCCGCAACGAAAATTCTGCAAGCAAAGGCTGCCATGGAACTCTCAGACTATCGTCTCCGCGCTCCACAAGCACAAGGCCTCTATCATCCACGGGATGAACACGATGCCTGCGGCATGGGCCTTGTCGCGAACATCCGCGGCGAAAAGAGCCACGAGATCATCCGCAAGGGCCTTGAGGTTCTCATCAACCTCACCCATCGTGGCGCGGCAGGTTGCGACCCGGAGACTGGCGACGGCGCCGGCATCCTCATTCAAATCCCCCATGCCTTCTTTGTGCGCGAGTGCGGGGAGCTGGGAATGACCCTGCCCGAGCCGGGCGCCTACGGCGTGGCAATGTGCTTTTTGCCGGTGGAAAAACACAACCGCCTGCAATGTGAGGGCGTCTTTGAGCGCATCGCTCAGGAAGAGGGCTGTCAGGTTCTCGGCTGGCGTGACACACCGGTCAACGGCGATGCCATCGGCCGCGAAGCTCGCAGTTCCCAGCCTTACATTGAGCAGCTCTTCCTCGGCTGTCCGCAGGGCCTCGACGAAGAGGCCTTCGAGCGCCTCCTCTATCACGTGCGCCGGCGCACAGAAAACGAAATTGCAGCCTCAGAGATCGAGGACAAGGAAACCTTCTACGTTCCCTCGTGTTCCTGTCGCACCATCATCTACAAGGGCCTCATGCTGGCCCCGCAGATCGAAAAGTTTTACTTCGAGCTGGCCAATCCCCTCGTCACCAGCGCACTCGCCCTCGTTCACCAGCGCTTTTCCACCAACACATTTCCTAGTTGGAAATTGGCCCACCCCTATCGCTACGTTGCGCACAACGGCGAAATTAATACCATCCGCGGCAACGTCAGTTGGATGAACGCCCGCCAGTCGATCCTCGCGAGCTCTCTCCACGGCGACAAGATCGGCGACCTGTATCCGGTCATCATGCCCGGCGGCAGCGACTCGGCTTCGCTCGACAATGCGGTCGAATTTCTCTACCAGTCTGGCCGTTCCCTGCCCCACGTCATGGCCATGCTCATCCCCGAGGCCTGGTCGGGCAATCCCGATATGGACGAGGACAAGCGCGCTTTTTACGAGTACCACGCCTCGCTCATGGAGCCATGGGACGGCCCCGCCGCCATTGCCTTCACCGACGGCAAGGTCATCGGCGCCACGCTCGATCGCAACGGCCTTCGCCCCGGTCGCTACATCGTTACCAAGGACGATCTGGTGGTGCTTGCCTCCGAAGCCGGCGTGATTGAAGTTCCCGCCGAAGACATTCTCAAAAAAGGCCGCCTACAGCCGGGACGCATGTTCCTCGTCGATACCGTGCAGCAGCGCATCGTCTCCGACGGCGAAATCAAGAAGGATCTCGCCGGCCGCAAGCCCTACGGTGCGTGGTTGAAGGAGCAGCAGGTCACCATCGAGAAGCTGCCGGAGCCCTCGCGCACCATCGCGTCGAATCCCGAAACGCTCTTGCGTCGCCAGCGCGCCTGCGGCTACAGCGAAGAGGATCTGCGCATCCTGCTCACGCCCATGGCCGCAGAAGGCGCAGAGCCGATCGGCTCCATGGGCACCGATGTGCCGCTGGCCTGCCTCTCCGACCGCCCGCAGCCGTTATTCAATTATTTCAAGCAGCTCTTCGCTCAGGTCACGAATCCACCCATCGACCCCATCCGGGAAGAACTGGTCATGTCGCTCATCAGCTACATCGGCACCGAGCGCAACATTCTGGATGAAGCGCCGGAGAACTGCCACACCCTCAAGCTGCCGCATCCCATCCTCACCAACCGCGATCTCGAAAAGCTGCGCCGCGTTTCATCGGGCGACTTGCTCGCCACCACGCTGCCCGCGCTCTTCCGCGCCGAGGATGGCGAAAAGGGCCTGAAGCAAGCCCTCGACGAATTGAGCGCCCGCGCTTCGCACGCTGTGAACTCGGGTTACACGCTTCTCATCCTCTCCGATCGCGGCGTCGATCCTACCTACGCGCCCATTCCCAGCCTGCTGGCCATGGCCGCCGTACACAACCGCCTGGTCCAGGAAAAAACCCGCACCCAGGTCGCGCTCATCATCGAAAGCGGCGAGCCACGCGAGGTGATGCACTTTGCGCTCCTCATCGGATACGGCGCCAGCGCCATCAATCCCTATCTCGCCATCGAAACCATCCACGATCTCAAGCGCCGTGGCCTGCTGCCGGAAAAGGTAACTGCCGAGTACGCCGAAAAGAACTTCATCAAGGCCATCAACAAGGGATTGCTGAAGACCTTTTCGAAGATGGGCATCAGTACTCTGCAAAGTTATCGTGGCGCGCAGGTCTTCGAAGCAGTGGGCCTGAACGAATCTCTTATTGAGTCCTACTTCCCCGGCACCGCGTCGCGCATCGAGGGCGTCGGCCTCGGCGTGCTTGCTCGCGAAGCGCAGATGAAGCATGCCTACGCCTTCCAGCCGCTCACGGATTCTGAAACCGAGCTGGTCGTGGGCGGCCAGTATCAATACCGCGAGGGCGGCGAATATCACCTGCTCAATCCGCTCACCATCAGTAAGGTGCAGCACGCGGTGCGGCAGAACAGCTTCGCCACGTTCGAGGAATATACCGAACTCATTGACAATCAGAACCGCAATCTGTGCACGCTGCGCGGACTTCTGAAGCTCAAGTACGCTGAAAACCCCATTCCGATTGACCAGGTCGAGCCTGCCAAAGAGATCGTCAAGCGCTTCACGACCGGCGCCATGAGCTTCGGGTCAATTTCAAAAGAAGCCCACGAGACCCTCGCCATCGCCATGAACCGCCTCGGTGGCATGTCGAACACCGGCGAAGGCGGCGAGGACGAAGCCCGCTTCACGCCCGACGCCAACGGCGATTCGCGCCGCTCGGCTGTCAAGCAGGTGGCCAGTGGCCGCTTCGGCGTCACCACGAACTATCTCGTCAATGCCACGGAGCTGCAAATCAAGATGGCGCAAGGCGCAAAGCCCGGCGAGGGCGGCCAACTCCCTGGCCACAAAGTCGACAGCGAAATCGCCCGCATCCGCCACTCCATTGCGGGCGTCGGCCTCATCTCGCCTCCGCCGCATCACGACATCTACTCCATCGAAGATCTGGCGCAGCTCATCTACGATCTCAAGAACGTCAATCCGCAGGCTCGCATCGCGGTAAAGCTGGTTTCTGAAGTCGGCGTCGGCACCGTCGCCGCAGGCGTTTCCAAGGCGCATGCCGATGTCGTGCTCATCTCCGGCGACACCGGCGGCACCGGCGCCTCACCACTCAGCTCCATCAAGCACGCCGGCCTGCCCTGGGAACTCGGCCTCGCAGAGGCACAGCAAGTGCTGTTGCTCAATGACCTGCGCTCGCGCATCCGCGTACAAACCGACGGCAAATTGCAGACCGGCCGCGACGTGGTAATCGCTGCCCTGCTTGGCGCTGAGGAATTCGGTTTCGCCACCATGCCGCTCATCACCATGGGCTGCATCATGATGCGCAAGTGCCACCTGAACACCTGCGCTGTCGGTATAGCCACGCAGGACCCAGTGCTCCGTTCGCGCTTCACCGGCACGCCCGAGCACGTCATCAACTTCTTCTTCTTTATCGCGGAGCAAATGCGCCAGCACATGGCCAAGCTCGGCTTCAAGACCGTCGACGAGATGGTTGGCCGCGTAGAAAAAATCGACGTGCACATCGACGACGCGCACTGGAAGGCCAAGGGCATCGATCTCTCGTCGATTCTCCACGTACCGACGCTGCCCTCGCGTGTGGCGCGCCGCCGCACCACGTTCCAGGATCACGGCCTTGGGCCGGCGCTCGACCACGCGCTCATCGCCAAAGCGCGGCCATCCCTTGAATCTCAGTCCAAAACCAAAGGAAACTTCGCCATTCGCAATGTGCACCGCACCGTCGGCGCCATGCTCGGCGGAGAAATCGCCCGCCGCTTCGGATCGGCCGGCCTGCCCGACGAAACCATCCACTTCAAGTTCCGCGGCTCGGCGGGCCAGAGCTTCGGCGCGTTCGTTCCCAGCGGCGTCACGCTTGAACTTGAAGGCGACGCCAACGACTATCTCGGCAAGGGGCTTTCTGGCGGACGCATCATCTCCTATCCCGCCAAGACCTCCAGTTACCTGCCCGAAGAAAGCATTCTGGTCGGAAACGTCGTTCTCTACGGCGCCACCGCCGGCGAAGTCTTCCTGAACGGCATTGCCGGCGAGCGTTTCGCCGTGCGCAACTCCGGAGCCACTGCCGTGGTTGAGGGCGTGGGAGACCACGGCTGCGAATACATGACCAACGGCCTTGTCATCGTTCTTGGTGCCACTGGCCGCAACTTCGCCGCCGGCATGAGCGGCGGCATCGCCTACGTCTACGACGATCGGGGCGACTTCTCCATTCGCCGCTGCAACAAGGCCAGCGTCGATCTCGAGCCGCTCGTCGCTCCCGCTGATGTGGAGCAAGTCCGCGACCTGCTGGCGCGTCATCGCGACGCCACTGGCAGCCCGCGCGCCGCGTGGATCCTCGAACACTGGGCCGACGCGCAGCCGAAATTCATCAAGGTCTTCCCGCACGAATTCAAGCGCGTGCTTGGCGTTGCGCGTACCGACGCCGCCTACGCACCACCCAACACTTCGTCGCCCCTCGTGGCGGCTGCCGCTGAGGTGCAACATGGGTAAGGTCACTGGCTTTCTGGAAATCGAACGGGCACAGCCCACGCGGCGCAAGCCCGACGAGCGCATCAAGGATTGGTTCGAAATCTACGAGCCGTTCCCCGAGGAGAAACAGCGCGAGCAGGGCGCTCGCTGCATGGATTGCGGTGTGCCGTTTTGCCACACCGGCTGCCCGGTCAACAACCTCATTCCCGACTGGAACGATCTCGTCTACGGCAACCGCTGGGAGGCCGCCATTCGCCGCCTCCATTCGACGAACAATTTTCCCGAGTTCACCGGCCGCATCTGCCCCGCACCGTGCGAAGCCGCGTGCGTGCTCGGCATCAACCAGCCGCCGGTTTCCATCAAGCTCATCGAGCGTTCCATCGTGGAGCGCGCCTGGGACGAAGGCTGGATTCACCCCGAGCCGCCCGAGCAGGCTACTGGCAAGCGTGTTGCCGTCGTCGGCAGCGGCCCCGCGGGCCTTGCTGCCGCACAGCAACTGCGCCGCGCCGGCCACTCCGTCACGGTTTTTGAAAAGAACGACCGCATCGGCGGTCTGCTCCGCTACGGCATCCCGAATTTCAAGCTTGAAAAACATATCGTTGATCGCCGCATCGAGCAGATGCGCGCCGAAGGCGTGGTCTTCCAAACCAATGCCCACGTCGGTGTGAATGTTTCCGTGGAATCACTGACCGACGGCTTCGACGCCATTCTTCTTTGTGGCGGCTCCGAGCAGCCCCGCGACCTGCCCGTTCCAGGCCGCGAGCTCAAGGGCATTCACTTCGCCATGGAGTTTCTGCCCCAGCAAAATCGCCGCAACGAGGGCGACTCAGAAGAGGCGCTCCTCAAATCCATGAAGGCCGATGCGCCCATTCTCGCTACCGGCAAGCACGTCATCATCATCGGCGGCGGCGACACCGGCGCAGACTGTCTGGGCACCAGCCATCGCCAGGGCGCAAAAAGTGTACATCAGTTCGAAATCATGCCCAAGCCGCCCTCGGACCGCGCCGCCTCCACGCCGTGGCCGCTCTGGCCGCTGCAACTGCGCACCGAAAGTTCGCATGAGGAGGGTGGAAATCGCGACTGGAGCATCGCTACCATGAAATTCACCGGCGATGCCAACGGAAACGTCAAGCAGCTTCACGCCATTCGCGTCGGCGCCCCGCCCAAGTTTGAGTCCATCGCCGGCAGCGAGTTCACGCTCGACGCCGACTTGGTGCTACTCGCCATGGGTTTCCTCGGTCCCGTCAAGAATGGGATGATTGACCAGCTTGGCCTCGCGCTTGACGCGCGCGGCAACATCGCGACCACTAATTACATGAGCTCCGTCGACGGCGTCTTTGCCGCCGGCGACATGCGCCGCGGTCAATCGCTCGTGGTCTGGGCCATCGCCGAGGGCCGCAAAGCCGCCGCCGCCGTCAACGAATACCTGGCTGCCAAAGACCAACCGTTAGCCCGCGTTCGCTACTCTGCCGCCGTCAGCTCAAGGTAGAATTTGTAGCGTCGGCCTCCCGGCCGGCTGTAGCGGGGGTCTCCAGACTCCCGCCGGCAACATGCGGACTCACCATCGATTCTCTGCAACGAAGTTCCATCCGCCCGCAGCGCCTCACTTCACCATGCTGCACACGCATTCCCGATAAACATCGGCCGTCGTATTCGTCAGCGAGCACACGTATGGATGCCAGATCAGCGCCATCATCCGCATATCAACGCCCGTCATGTAGTAGCGCAGGTAGCTCTGGCTCGCGCTCGTCTGCGCCGCCGAATCAGTCTTGAAGCCTGCGATCAAATTCTCCACCGCGGCCGCCGTAAACGCCGTCTCGTGGTACGTCTTCGCAAAATCGTATTCCTCGCTCCACACCGCATTGATCCCGGTTTGATTAGAAGCCGCAATCACGCGATAGTCCTCGAGGATGGCATGTGCCGGATCGATCGTACCCATCGTGAACGACGGATTGTTCCCGTCAATCGCCGAAATCGATGCCACCATCTTCACGGCAACGGGCCTATTCGCGGCGGCCGCATTCGCCGGAATCAGCAACCGCACCTCATCCATGTGTGTGTGCGCGAAGATCGCCAATTGCACCACATCACCGTATTCTGCAAGCACTTTGGGCAGCGCCTCCGAGGAAAGAAACATCTTCGGCTTGCCTCCTGCGCAAAGTGCCATCCATTTCCTCGCCGTCGAATACGAGTCCACACCGGGAGGAATGTGCGCCATCACCCACACCTTCTCTTTTTTGTCCCGCGCCTCATTCAATTGTTGCTTCAGCCAGGCGATTTGCGCCGCCGCCGGCGCTTGATCTTCTTTGCCTCCGCAGGTCTGATAGCGCTCCGACATAAATAGATCGTCAAGCACCAGCAGCCGCGTTTTCTCAACCGGCGCACGCAGGCTCACACTGTAGTATCCTCCGGCCGCAAAGTCTTGCAGCGCTTGCGCCTTTTCCGCGCCCTCTAAATCGGCTGCAAAAACCTGTCCGCTCTCTTTCAGGAAAGCACTGTTGGCGTCGAGTTGATAGTCGCCGCAGTCGGAATCGTTATTGCCCAGCGCCGCATAGACGGGAATCCCCGGAAGCGCCGCGCGCAAGTTAGCCATCACGTAGACGATCGTCTTCTCCACAAAAGCCCTGTACTCCGTCGGCGTCCCTTTAGGAAAAACTGCGGCGAATTTGCAGGAGAAGCTGTGCGCAATCAAATCGCCGCTCACGATCGCAAACTTCGCCTCACCGGCCTGCGCGTGGATGGCATGCAAACTCGATTGATAGAGAGCGTAAGAAGTGTCATAGCCGCGCGTGGGGCAAGCTTCGTCGAGCTTCGTCCACTGCGCCGCATCATCGGCTGACGCCGGAGCCGCCAGAATTGCGTTCCATTCCTCAACCGGCGCCGCTGCCAGTTGCGCGGCCTTTCCCGGATCACGAAACGGCTCAAAGTGGATATCGCTGACGAATAGGGCCTGAATCGAATTCGCACCGCCATTCGCTACTGCTTGTGCCGGAATCCGCACCGCCATCGCCGACAGGCTTAAAACGAAGGCCGAAGCATACGCGCAAAATCTTCCGGCCTTCAAAACGCTTTCCATGACTGCTCCTCTACTTGATCAATCCTTTATCATTCGGATTTTCGTAGGATAACCCGGACACCCGGCATTCGCGTTTCTCTTCCGTGAATCCCCGCGCCCAGCCCCGAATATGCTATACGTTTCCTAATGACTAAGCTCGGATCTTTTCCTGTCGTAGTTCTTGCGGCTGCGTGTCTCATCTCGCAATTCAGCCCTGCGCAAACGCTCGCTCCCACTCCTCCACTTGGGTGGAACAGTTGGGACGCCTACGGACTCACCATCGACGAAGAGCAATTCAGAGACAACGCGACCGTTCTAGTTTCTCTCGAGCAGTTCGGGTGGAAATATGCCGTCATCGACGAGGGCTGGTACATGGCCAATCCCGCGGGCAAGACCCTCGAACAGAAACAATATCTCTGGAACAGCAACGGCCTTTTGATTCCCGTCGCGGCGCGCTATCCGTCTGCCGCCGATGGCGCCGGATTCAAGCCTCTCGCCGATTGGTTGCACGCGCAGGGACTGAAGTTTGGCATTCACATCGTGCGTGGCATTCCCAAGCAGGTGGTCGCAGCCAATCTGCCCATCGCAGGCACGCAATTCCATGCCGCCGACGCCGCCGACACCACATCTCCCTGCCCCTGGGATGAGGGCAACTGGGGCATCAAGGACAATGCCGCAGGCCAGGCCTACTACGACTCCATGCTGAAGCTTTATGCGCATTGGGGCCTGGATTTTCTCAAGGTCGACTGCATCGCCAACAATCCTTACCGGCCCACAGAGATCCGCCAGATCGCCGAAGCCATCCGCAAAACCGGCCGCCCCATTATTCTGAGCCTCTCGCCAGGCCCCACAGACATTGCTCACGCGGCCGAGGTTGCGAAGTACTCGCAGATGTGGCGCATTACCGACGACCACTGGGATGGATGGAGTTTTCCCAACAAGCCCGGTGATGAATGGCCCTTTGGAATCGTGGGCGAATTCGATCGCCTGGCGAAATGGTTCGTGTACACCGGCCCCGGCAGTTGGCCCGACGCCGACATGCTCCCTGAAGGCTGGCTCGGGCCCCACCCCGGATGGGGCGAGGCGCGACAGTCGCGCGAAACACAAGACGAGCAGCGCACCGAGTTCACGCTCTGGGCCGTAACGCGTTCGCCGCTCATCCTCGGCGGCAACCTCACGCGCCTCGACGACTTCACGCGTTCGCTCATCACCAATCAGGCCGTCCTCTTTGTCGATCAGAACGCCAGTTACAGCCGTCCCGTAGATGCTTCTATGCTGGGCGCGGGCTTTGAAAATATCCGCGTCTGGCGCGCCACCATCGAGCAGCCCGGAGCGCGCGGCTACGCAGAGTTCTTCGCCTTCTTCAATCTCGGCTCGAGCCCTGCCACGGTACGCACCACCTGGAAGGACCTTGGCCTCGATAACCAGAAACACTCAGCCCAGAATGCCTGGGACGATTCCACCACCAAAGAGTCCAAAGACATAAGCGTCACCTTGCCCCCGCACGGCAGCGCTCTGTATCAGGTATCAATGAACGGGAAATAGGCCATGCAGCGGAGTACGTTTCTGGGTGCGGTTGCGGCCACAATCGCAGTTGAGAGGCTGGCCGGCCCACCCACCCACTCCCGCCAGATGTGCGAAACTAATGTGTTTGCAGACTGAGCCTTCACCGGCGCACTCTGTGGCAGGGGCAAGTCATGCCAATTCTTCGTTCCGCTTTTATCGCACTCTCTCACAATCGTCCATTGCGCCGTTTCTGTGAACACTCCCGGCTGGGAGCCCGCCTCAACTCGCGCTTCATCGCGGGCATGGCGCCCGACGACGCGTTGCGTGTAGCCGAAGAGGTCAACCGCCAGGGCATTGCCGTCACGCTCGACTCGCTGGGTGAAAGCGTCACCTCCGAGAGCGAGGCGCAGCGGGCCGCCGACATTTACCACAAATTGCTCGACGCCATCTCCGCCCGCGGCATCCAGGCCAACATCAGCGTCAAGCTCACGCAGATGGGTCTAGAGCAATCGCCCGATCTGGCCGAGTCCATCGCCACAAGCCTCGTCGAACGCGCCCGCGCTACGGAAAGCTTCGTCCGCATCGACATGGAAGACTCGAGTCTGACACAAGTCACGCTCGACATCGTGCGCCGCATCCACGCCCGCCCTGATCTGCGCGGCGCTGTCGGCGTCGTCATTCAGGCCTACCTCTTTCGTTCCCAGGCCGACGTGGAGCAGTTGCTCGCCGAAGGCATCCGCATCCGGCTATGCAAAGGCGCCTACAAAGAGCCTCCCGAAGTCGCTTATCCGCGCAAGGCAGACGTAGACGCAAACTTTCTCAAGCTCAGCCACATGCTTCTCGACAGCCCGATCTACCACGGCCTTGCGACCCACGACGAAGCCATCGTGGAGGCGGCAAAAGCCTACGCCGCATCGCAAGGTATCAACCGCGAAAAATTCGAGTTTCAGATGTTGTACGGGGTGCGCCGCGATCTACAGCGCAATCTTGTACGCGACGGTTACAAGGTGCGCGTCTACGTTCCTTTTGGAACGGAATGGTATCCCTACTTTATGCGCCGGCTGGCAGAACGCCCCGCCAACGTGCTCTTCCTGGCGCGAAATTTCTTCCGCTCCTGAGTCTCCGCCAGTTAGAGTTCATTCTGCGGAATCCTTCTTGCTCGCCAATTCGCGCTTGCGCAGCATCAAACACAGGCCGCACTGCTTGCACCGCCAGGGATAGAAGCCGAGCAACGAATAAATTCTCTTCTGCAAAAAGCCTTTGCGGAAGATGCGATGGACCTTATCGCTGCCGCACTCATCGCAAAGCACGCGCTCATTCGCCGAGTTCGCCTCGACGATATTTACAGTCTTTACTTCAACAATTTTTCCAGCTTTCACCTCGCCAAAGCTTACGGCCAAGGCTCGCCGCGTCATTACTTCTGACATGCGTCAACTCCGGGGGAAACGCTTCGACTTGCTGGCGACACAATTCTCCCACCACCAGGATCGCGGCGCAGGTATTTCGATTCCTGGCTGGTATTCCTGGCAAATAGATGGGATCACCGGGGACTTGCGCCCGGGGAGACTTATTTTAATCTTATCCCGAAAATGGCTGTGCAAAAACGCCGCGGGATCAACTGTGATACTGGGGTAACTCACAAAGCAATAACATCAATAACTACGAACTCCCCACGCGATGCATCATTTCTAACATGCGTCGTCTTTCAATCGAACTCACGTGAGCGTGCCCAACCGTTCCAATCCACCGAGCGCCAGATCCGCAACCGCCTTCGCCAGTGTTACGGAAGCATTGAGCGATTCCGGGCGCTTGAGCCGAACGTGTTTTTTTATGGCGTACTCGCGAAAAAGGATGTCCACGTCGAACAAAATCTCCACATGGTCGCAGAGAAATCCGATGGGTTGCAGAATCAGCGCCTTCACGCCCTCGGCCGCAATCCGGTCGAGCGTCTCCTCCACGCTCGGCCCCAGCCACGGTCCGCCGCTCGCACCCTGGCTCTGAAATGCAAACCACCAGCGGGGAATTTCCGGCACGCGCGCGGCCACCAGTTCAGCCGTATGGCGCGCCTCTTCGGCGTAGGGATCGACGCCCTGCCCTGGCCACATACGCTTGCCGGCATCGGCGTCAGCCGCGGGCGCTTCCACCGTGCGCGTGGGAACACTGTGCGCGGTGAACAACACCGGCACCGGCCCGCCCACTTCCTTTGTCAGCTTGGCCAAAGCCGGCCGTAGCCGTTCAGCAAACGCGTCCGCAAGCAGTGGGTGCTGCGCCCATCCCGGCGTAAAGTCGATCCGCAAATCTCCCGCCTCGGCCTCAACCGCTCGCCGGTAAAGCCCCACGCTAGTGCGCGAGTTCTGCGGCGCCATGCAAATCACCGCAGCCTCTTCGATGCCGTCCGCGCGCATCTGCCGCACTACTTCAGGAATATAAGGCCGCCAGTTCCTCATGCCCACATACACAGGAACCGCCTGTCCCGCCGCGGCGAGTTCTGCCTCAACCAGCCGTGCCTGCGCAAACGTGATCTCGGTCAGCGGGCTATGACCGATCTGCGCATAGCGATGCTGAATCTCCTCCACCACCGCCTGCGGCAGCGGCCGCCCGCTCACCACGTTGCGCAGATATTCGGGAATCTGCTCGATCGTCTCCGGCGTCCCGTGCGCCAGTAACAAGACCGCCTGTTTAGCCACGCGCGTCCTCCAAGCGGAACTCGCGCACCATCCGCACCACGGCCTGCACATTCTCCACCGGCGTCTGCGGCACAATCCCGTGTCCCAGATTGAAGATGTGTCCCGGCCGCCCGTTTGCCGCGCGCAGAATCTCCTTCACGCGTTGCTCCAGCACATCCGGCGGTGCAAACAGCGTAATCGGATCCAGATTGCCCTGCACCGCATGTCCGTAACCCACGGCCCGCCATCCCTCGTCGAGCGGCTGCCGCCAATCCAGGCCAATCACATCGGCTCCCGTCTGCCCCATCTGATCGAGCAACCCAGCGGTTTCCACGCCAAAATAAATCACCGGCACGCCCATCGCCTGCACCGCGCGCACCAGCCGTTTTGACGCCTCGAAGGCATACGCGCGATAGTCGCTCAGCGATAGTGACCCGACCCAGCTATCGAAGATCTGAATCACATCCGCGCCCGCCTGCACCTGCTGCAGACAATACTCTGTCAGCACCGCAACCAACTTATCCAGAAGACTGCTCCATGCAATGGAATTGCCGTACATCAATTTCTTCGTCTCGATATAGTTCCGCGAGCCGCCGCCCTCAATCATGTAGCTGGCCAGCGTGTACGGTGCTCCGCAAAAGCCGATGATGCCCAGCCGGTCTCGAAAATGCGCAGCGACTCTCTCAATGGCCCGCGCCACGTAGCCCAATTCGCTCGCGCGATCCGTCCGCAGAGCGCGCACATCTTCAGCCGTTCGCACAGGATGGTGCACCACGGGCCCCTCGCCTGCCTGAAACTCGAAATCCAACCCCATCGGTTCCAGAGGCAGCAGCAGATCGGCAAAGATAATCGCTGCATCCACGCCCAGTTTCTCCGCGGCGGTGATGGTCACTTCGGCAGCTAGCTTAGGGTCCTTACAAATCTCCACCAGCGTGTGGTGCTTGCGCACGTCACGGTATTCCTGCATGTAGCGGCCGGCTTGCCGCAAAAACCAAACCGGCGTTCGGTCCACCGGCTTGCGCAGGCAGGCACGGATAAAACGGCTGCCGTCGAGAATCGTCTCAAGGGCTGCGGCAGGGGCCGGGCCTTGGTTAGTTGAGTCCATATCGATTGATTTTAACGGTCTCTGATTCGGTGGGGATAGTGATGAGAAATTGGTGTCCTCGAGACGGGGACAAGTTTGCTCGCAATCCTCTCAGCCCATCGTGAAAATGACATTGACAATTGTGTTGACGACGGTGGGGTCGCCCATCACCTCGAATGGACGATATACCCATTGGCGGACAGCATCCAGGGCAGGCTCGCGAAGTTCTGTTGGGCCGCTAATCACATCGAGCGTAGCCGGGTGTCCATCCTTTCCAATCGACACTTGAATTACCACCGTTCCTTGAATATTTCGCTCTTTTGCGCTTGCAGGATACTCTGGGACTTCGTGCCTTATTAGAAACGGCACAACCCCTCCTGCGCTCAATGAAATCGCACCTTTACTCAAGTCGACTGGAAGAGCCTCGGGAGGGGGCGCTAACCCTGGATTTAGAGTTTCGTTCAGGGGCTCCACAACGTCCAAGGTGAAATCCACCTTCGGTTTGTTGCCAAAGTAAACCTGCAATTCGCGCGCCAGATAATGACCCTGAAAGAGAATTACTTGGTTGTAGAGTATCTGGACGTAACTCCCGAGCGTGTTGATCCGCAATATGGGCTGAGCCGCGTCAAAACAGGACTTCGGAAAGAAGCTGTCGGGAACACTAACGTTTGCACGAAGCGGATAGTTCAGTGTCACACAATCGTACTTTTCTCTCTTGATCGACTCATTATGCTGTTTGAGCTTGAACTCTTTGAGCAGATCGTTTTCGAGCAAGGGTTGAATGAGGTTAGTGCGCAGCATCATTGCACTCGCGCTCGGCATTGCTTGCGAGCCAGTCCGAAACAATCCGTCGCCAGTTGCAAATTCGGCCTGAGCAAAGTTTGTGCCAGAGAAGCTGCGCTTGTATTGCTTCTCGCTGATCCACCATTCCTCGTAGACCCCTTTATCTTCGACTTTGCCGTCGGAATCGTAGAAGGTGTAATTGCCACGAATATGCCAGGGCTTCACGTCAGATGAATTCAGGCCATTCTTGTCGTGGCCGAGAGAAAGTAATGCCGCGGGGTCCTTGGGCATCGGCACGGTAGGAACGTCCTGAGATGTTGCAGTGAGTAGTGACATCTGAATCAGGATCAAAGCGGAGAGGCATCTGCGAGAGATTGTCATCGGCCTGCCGTTGACTGGTATGTCAGAGATTTTGAACCAACCTCATTCTATTATTCATCGCGTACGGCTGCTGCCGCGGCTCATCTCCATCGAAATATCCTAAGCGACACCACAAACGGCACCGCGCACCACACCAGCAAAATCGCCAATGGCGCCATCATGTGGCCGAGTGGTATCCCCTGCAGCATGTTGCCGCGGATAGCGCTGATGGCAGCGGTGAGCGGAAGAGCCTGGACAAACGGCTGAAGGAACGCCGGGAAGCGCGACGGCGAGAAAAAGACTCCCGACATAATCCACATCGGCATCATGACCACATTCATCAGTCCGCTCACAGCCTCAATCGTTCGCGCGCGCGAGGCCACCAGCAATCCCAGCGCGGAAAACGTAAGCGAAGAGAGCACGCAGATCAGGAGCAGCTCGACGAGCCGACCGCGAAAAGGCACACCGAATACCACCCACGCGAAGCCCAGCAACACCACAACCTCGATGGCGAGCATGATGAGCCGCGAAAGCAGATAAGCCGCCAGGTATTGCCACCGCGGCATCGGCGAGGCCACCATGCGCTTCAGCAACTTCTTCGCCCGCGCGTCCACAATCGAGAATCCAAGGCCCCACATCGCCGATCCCATCAGATTCATCCCCAGCAGCCCGGGCACAAGAAAGTCGATATAGCGCGAGCCCGTCTCGTGCATCAGTTGATTCCCGGCCTCGACCGGATCATGCCGCCCCGCCGCAATCTGGATGTCGCGGTCGGCAATCATCCGCGCCGTTCGCGCATCGGGATTCGTATCGTCGTACCGGTACACGACGCTGTTTCCACTTCCGATGGCCAGCAACAAAATGTTTCCCGTCGCCAGGGCGCGTCCCCCCGCGGCTTCATCCATCTCGGTCGCTCGCAGCCCCTTGTCCGCAGCCAGCGCCTGCACCAGTTGTGGCGTGGTTGCACCCACGGGCAGCACATCCGCCGGACGGTTGCGGAACGCGATCCCCAATCCCAGCGCGAGCAATATCGGAAACACGAAAATCCAGAAGATCGCCTCCGGCTCGCGCAGCGTCAGCTTGAACCGCGTTACGGTGAGTTGATACAAGCTGCTAAGTTCGAGCCTATTCATCGCGCAGGTTCCTCCCCGTAAGGCGCACAAACACGTCCTCAAGCGTGGCCGAATGCGTGCGAAATTCACTCAAATGCAGCCCCTGCTCTTCGAGCGCCGCAAAAATCTGGGGTACCGCCGTGTGCAGCTCGCTCACCGAAAGTTGGTGCAACGCCTCATCCACCCGATGCGATTGCACGCCGGGAATGGCCTTCAGCATCTCCACATTTACGACGCCCTGCTCTCTCCCTGAACTGTCATCCTGAGCAGAGTTCACCGCGTTCTTTGCGGCAAGCGTAGTCGAAGCATCTGCGGTCGCTTTTAAGCCAACCGCAAACTCCACAATGTCCTCGCCGCCCACCATCGCGATCAGTTCCTTGGGCGTGCCCAGCGCAATCACGTGTCCATGATCCATAATTGCCACGCGATCGCACAGCCGCTCCGCCTCTTCCATGTAGTGCGTGGTCAGGATGATGGTGCGACCCGCCTGCTTCAGACGCTCCACCAGATCCCACACGTGACGCCGCGCCTGCGGATCGAGCCCCGTCGTCGGCTCGTCGAGAAATAGCAACTCCGGATCGCCCACCAGCGCCGTCGCCATGGCCACCCGCTGCTTTTGTCCGCCGCTCAGTCCGCCCACACGTGCCCGCCGCTTCTCCTCAAGTTGCGCCAGCGCAATGGCCTCATCCAACGTCATGCCGCGCCGGTAAAAGCTCCGGAACAGGCGCAACACTTCTTCCACGGTCAGCTTCTCGGGAAATTGCGTCTCCTGGAGTTGAATCCCGATCAACTGTCGCAACTCGTTGGCGTCCTGCTGCCAATTCCGCCCCAGCAGCTCGACAGAGCCCGCATCCGGCGTCGTCAACCCCTCGCAAATCTCGATGGTCGTAGTCTTCCCTGCACCGTTCGGCCCCAGCAGCCCAAAGCACTCGCCTGCACCAACCTCCAGGTCGATGCCGTCGACGGCGCGCACATCGCCAAAGGCCTTATGGAGCCCGCGAATGCGCACGGCAGCGTTGCCCGTATTCCCCAGCGCCCCGTCGGGATCTGCGTCCACGCGATCTCTCACTCTCTCCACCATTTCAGACTAACCTCTCCGCTTTTTCTGCCAATGCAAGTCTGAACCAGCTTCTCATCAAGGTGTCATATTCTGATTCGATTTTGACGCATTTTTCACTCTTAAGCCGCGCCCCCGGGTACTAGCGTGGTTCCATTGGCTCGCTGACTCATTGCGCGGCTTACAATGTCTTCAAAACTACAGCAGCTTAATCTCCCGCGCGAGGTGTACTATGACCGCTCCTGCTCTGCCCGATCTCGGACCTGAAGGATCCCTTAAAACCCTGAGGACCGCCGCCGGATCCCATGCCCTGGCGCACACCTTCCTCGACAACCTCTTCTTCGTGCAGGGCCGGTCGCGCGACCGCGCCACCTTCAACGACCTCTACATGGCTCTCGCGCACACCGTCCGCGATCGCCTGGTCGAGCGCTGGATTCAGACCGTCCTCAATTACCGTGCGCAGGATGTCCGTGTCGTCTGCTATCTCTCCGCCGAGTTCCTTACCGGTCCGCACCTCGCCAACAATCTCATCAACCTCGGCATCTACGAAGAAACCGAGGAAGCTATGCGCAAGCTCGGCCTCGATCTCGAAACCCTCATCGAGCAGGAAGCCGAACCGGGCCTTGGCAATGGCGGACTCGGTCGCCTCGCCGCGTGTTTCATGGACTCCCTCGCCACCCTCGATATTCCCGCCATCGGCTATGGCATTCGCTATGAGTACGGCATCTTCGATCAGGAGATTCGCGACGGCTGGCAGGTGGAAAACACAGACAAGTGGCTCCGTCTCGGCAATCCTTGGGCGCTGGAGCGCCCCGAAGACGCCTTCGAAGTCAAATTCGGCGGCCATACCGAGCGCTACAGCGATGGAAAGGGCGGCTTCAAGGTCC
>Ga0302320_10003039_pt1 | contig 39120 bp, 30 predicted proteins | sample Bog_T0_3_FD_202130 | JGI IMG/M metagenome (GOLD analysis project Ga0302320, IMG submission 202130) | Peat permafrost microbial communities from Stordalen Mire near Abisko, Sweden - Bog_T0_3 | ecosystem: Environmental > Terrestrial > Soil > Wetlands > Peat | place: Sweden: Abisko, Stordalen Mire... | reverse complement strand
CGGATTGATTTTGCGCTATGTTCTGCCCGGACTGGTTGGTGGAATTGGTCTGGCCTGCCGCATTTAGGGCAGTATCCGGCTGCGCCTGATTTTGCGAGGCGTTCGACAGGGAGTTTTGATTTTGCGCGGAGGCCGTGGTGGAGCTTTGCGGCTGTCCGGCTGTCTGGGCTTCGGGGAGCGGTGTGGAGAAGCTGGAATCGTCTCTTGTGTCGGTCGCGCGGACGCTGTAGTTGAGTTGATCGTCCTGATTGAGATTGAACTGGGACATGTCCAGTTCGACTTGTCTCTGGATGAACTTGGAGCCGACTTCATTGGTGCCGAGGGGAATGGGAATGACAACGGGCGGGGAGTTGGAGCCGTTTTCGCGGGTGACGCTGACAACTAATTCGGCCTTGGACAGCCCGAAATCATCGCGCGCCTGGAACTCAACCTGGATTTTGTCATCGGGCTGGGCGCTGATCTCGCCGTTGGGGGAGGTGATGTTGACCGTGGGAGGCAGGTCGGGATAGACGATGATCTGGCAATCGGGCGGGGTCTGGTTGGCGAGATGATGGGCCGTGGTGAGCACGGGTTCGAAGGCGAGCGTGTTGCTCAGAACGGCGCTGAAGTGATAACGGTTGTCGCCGGACTTTTCCAGGCGGCGGGTGACGCCATCGGCGAACTTCAATTCCATGCTGGACAGTTCCTGGTCGGGCAGGAAGCTGATTTCCAACTTGCTTCCTTCCAAGGCGCGGACCTGGCGCGGGAGGCTGTTCTCAGTGATGACTGGCAGCTTGCTGTAGGGGGGCGCTTCGATCTGGAATTGGACTTCCGCCAGCGCGGGGCGCTCGAGAACGGTGACGTGATTTACCGTGGTCCGGCCGTCCCCGGCACGGGCGCTGTAGTCAAAGGAGGTGCTGACTGCGTTGGCGGTGTAGGTGAATTTGGACGCGGCGGCGGTGGAATCCTTGGCCGACTTTTCCAGAACCACGACTTCATCGCGGCCGGCCGCAGGGTGAAGGAGGAGTTTGGCGGAATCGGGGGCTTTTCCCGTGGCGGTGAATTCCAGGGTGACGTTTTCGCCCTTTGCGATGGCCAGGTCGCCGGTCTTGGATTGGACACGGGTGAGCGTGATGTCGGCGCCCGGTTGGAGGAACCGCTGGGTGAGAACCCTGGCCCGGGGAAAATCAATGGCGAAGAAGACGGCCAGCACGACCGCCGCCGCGGCGAAGCATTTTGCGGCGCAGATCAGGCTGCTTCTTGAGACGACGGCGCGCGGCATTATGGTTCCGCTCATGGCCGCTGTTTGTTGGGCGACCTTTCGGATCATCCCTTCGGAGCCGCGAATTTCGGGCTTGTCCTTGGATTGGGCGAATTCGGCGGTGGTCTGGAATCGTTCCTGAAGGGAGGGATTGGCGCGGTCCACCTGCTCGGCGACGGACTGGATGGAGCGGCGTCGGAGGAATGGAATCGCGCAGCCGAGGACGAGTGCGACGGCGCCGCAGGCGAGGGCGGAAACGGTCATAATCCAGCGCCAGGGGCCTTCGTGCGGTGCGACGACCCAGTCGAGGGCCATCATCAGGAGCATGGCGGTGAGGAGGATGGCGCAGGCGCGGGCGAGGCCGGTCTGGAGGCGGACGCGGCGTTCGTGGCGGAGGACGGCGTGGAGTTTGGCCAGCATCTCAGCCGGCATGGCGGACGCATCGCTTGGGTTATTCATAACTGCTATATTAGACGTTAATGGCACGCCGTTTCGGCCCGCCCGGCTGCCCAGTCTGGCGGGACTCCCGCATACCCCATACTGATACCATTGTTAAGGCATTCTGCCAAGCGGTGATTTGGCTTGATTAGGCTTGATTGGGCTTGATTGGGCTGCAGGAATGGGGTGGGAACTTGATGGACATGGTGGACATGGTGGACGTCGTGGACGTAGTGGACGTGGTGGACGGTTTGGCTGATGTGAGGGGTGGCTAAATTTGACCACATGCCCATTACTGCGGCACTCGGTCGCTCCATTGGCTTCATTTCGGGACTTTGGATCATAAAAATGGCACGATTAGGCTTGATTTACCTTGATTAGGCTTGATTGGGCTTGATTGGGCTTGATTGACGGTTGATTTGGGCACGGTAGCCTTGGGGTTTGAGGTTGAAATCCGGCCGCCCTGGCTGGGAACATGAGTACAGGGAGAGAACCGAGGAATAGACCCCCGCCGCCGCGCCGCCGTACGTGCCTTGCCATACGATTAGAAGCTTACACCTTAGAAGCGGATTGTCAACATGCAAAAGAGGGAAAATCGGTCTGGAGGCGCGGTTGCGCCCTCTCTTCTTCTCAGCTTTGCGCTTCCGCGGGAATCAGCATTGACCACAACAACAACAATATGAACAGGGCAGTTGCGATCTTGGCGCAGGTCTTGCTGCCGGCAGAGCCGCCGCGGAAGGCAGAACGCTGCAACAAAACCACCACTGGTAATCCGACCAGAAAGGTGAGCAGCCCGTAGCATGTTGAGATTGGACCACGCATAACATCCAGCAGTCCCATTGGCGGAAATCCAAATGTAAGTACGAGAAGCATGGCGAGAATTCCGTGAAGATTTCCGGAGGGTTCGGACCTTCGCAATTCCTTCCACAGGGTCAGCAGAAAGATGATGCCGGATACGAGGCCTATGATACACAGCACCTGCCAGCCCGCGCTCGCGTACTCCCAGGTCCAGCCACGAGGGGAGTTTGGATCCCAATTATTAATATCGTCGTCATCGCCTCCCCCCGAGGCGCTGACTCCATCCCTGCCGCATGAGTAGAGGTCGAAACCACCCGGCAGGTGCAGGCCTGGACAACGATAAACATACGGATGCCCCCAAGGATCATTGAGAACCCACTCTTTTCGCAGGAAATGAGGTTCGGGCCATTTATCTTGCGGAAGATCTGCGGGACATTTGAACAATGCTTCCAGTCCCTCCTCCGTGGTGGGGTATCGGCCGAATGCGGTTTTAAACGTTTCCAGATTATCGGACAATCGCTGGATGGTGGCCTGCGCGCCTCGGTAGCCGTGCGGGCGGGAAGGCTTCGCAAATAGAGGCGTTACCAGGAGCGCCACGATGATCGTCAGCCAGATCGTCTTCATGGATTTGATGCAACCATGCGTCTGAATCCATCAATGATCTCCGAGGGTCGGCCAGCGGAGACCGGAGTTCGTGAGTTGACGGAACTGGGCCTCTGACAATTGCTGCACACTGCCGTCGCAGAGGAGAACATTGCGATGAATCGGGCAGATGGCCATGACTGTATCCGGATGGATATCGCTCACGTTGGTGCCGGAGTGGACTTGGTAGGAGACGTTGTTTGGGCCCAAATGTTCGAAATCAAAGGCGGCTTGCTTGGTGGTGTCGGCTGGGCAGATGAGAAGGCGAGTGCTGTTGCCCAACTCGTTGGACATTACCTGGAGATGGACCCAGGAGTTTTTGTCAAAACCATCTGCTCCACGGAGGCACAATTCGCGCGTGCCGCCCTGGTTGGTGCCGGTGTTGAAGGGGAACTCATCGCCGTTGTCATTCTCCCAGATTCTAAAAGCGACGCTGATCTGCTTGAGATTGTTGACGCAACTGATTCGTTGGGCTTTAGATTTGGCTTTGGCCAGGGCAGGCAACAACATGGAGGCCAGGATGGCCGGAATGAGGAGAAAGCCAAAAAGACAGGCACAAACCACGAGCGCAATAGCCCACCCGGGCATCCCGGAGGAGGGCGTCCGCGCGGGGAGCATGGCTTGGGGCGCAGGGAGGGGTGGCGGCGGTAGCGGTGGGGGCAGGGGTGGAGGCAGCGGTGGAGGCAGCGGTGGGGGCGTTGCGGCTGGCTTTGCCCCCTCGGGCTTATTGACTTGGAGATTATCCGGCTTGTTTCCAAGAGATGAATTGGCGTCGTCTGGCATAAATCCTCCAAGTTATTATGGTCTCGTTTTTTGGGATGCGGCAGAATCTGCGGGCGATTTTGCGCCATTTCAGGAAATCTGCAAACTTAATTCCTCACGTGCGATTTCGGCATGGTCGGCCTTGATTGGGAAAACTGATGCAACCCTTGCAGGGTTGATGGATTTGGGGTGCATCTATTCCCAGGGTAGTCCCTCTCGGAGTCGGGCCAACCCTGGGCTGGATGATCTTTATCCCGTTGGGATAAAGAGGCGGTCAGACCATGCGCCAGTATTTGCGGACGAGCCATTCGGCGGCGATGAAGGCGATGAAGAGCCAGAGGCAACTCCAACTGTCCCATAATGCCTCGACGCTGGTAACGGTTTCCCTGACGTCGGGAACGGCGTTGACGCGGCCCAGTGCGGTTTTGAGGGCGCCGGGCGGGGTGAGGAAGCCGCCGCTGGCATCGGCAATTTGGCCAAGCAGGGGCAGGTTGCACAGGGGATTGTTGAGTTCGGAGGAAATGACCGGGTCCACGCTGATGATTTGTTCGACGGGGTCGGTGCGGCCTTCGGTCGCCAGCAGGTTGGTGACGATGAGGCCGGCGGCGCGGAGGGTGACGGGGCCGAGGGCGAGGTTGTCCAGGCTGCCACGGTAATCGCCCGGGGAGCCGGGTTCTTCGTGGAGCGGAACGACGGCGGTGAGGCGGCCGTCCTGTCGGGCTTCGATGGCGCATTGCGCGCCGGAGACGGTCTGACCGTCCAGTTGCGAAAGGCGGAGGCTGAGTTGGGCGGTGTCGCCCCGGGTGTAGGCGGATTTGTCGGTGATGAGGCGGACGGTTTTGGAGCCGCTGCTCATTTCGCGGGCGATGGCCCAGCGGAGGAGTTGGCCCCAGAAGCGATGGTGGTAGAGGTCGCCGTTTTCGTAGCGGAGTTGGTAGGTGACGGGAGCGGCGACGTAGATGACGCGGCCCAGGCCGATGTATTGCCAGGAGAGGAAGGCTTCCTCCTCGCTGCTTCGGCGTGGCGTGGTGGCGGCAATGAGAACGTGGGCGGTGGGCTTGGGTTTGGAGATGGAGGAGAGGTTGTAGATGGGCAGTTTGGAGCTCATCTCGCGCCAAATGCGCTCGCTGGCTAGGGGGTCGTCGTCGAGTTGGGTCGGCACGGCGGTGCTGCCTTCGGCGGTGACGACGAGGCTGAAGGGCACGGTGGGGTTGGCGGGTTCGGCGGAGACCGTGGCGGGGATCATCGCGCCGAGGGGCTGGCTGTCGAAGGCGGCGGGCATGGCGGTTTGGCCGGCGATGACGATGAGGTTGCCGCCTTCTTCGGCGACGTATTTTCTGAGCATTTCCTGCTGGGCGGAGTTTAGCTGGGCGGGGGTGACGTCGCCGAGAATGACGACGCGATATTTTGTCCAGTCGGCCATAGTGCGGGGAAAGGAGGGCGGGGCGGCGTTCGGGGTTTCGTCGTTCGGCTCGAAGAGGAGTTGCTCAAAGGCGACGTGCTTGTCGCGCTTGAAAAGGTTGACGAGATAGCGAAACTCCCATCGGGGAAGGTCGTCGGCGACGAGAACTTTGATGACGTCTTCCATGACTTCGACTTCGACTTGGGCCTGGTTGTTATCGAGGGTGAGTTCCCTGGGCACGGGGAGGATTTTGACTTGGAGGGAGTGACGGCCGGGGATGATGCCCTTCCATTTGAAACTGACGCGACCGTCGTACATCGGAGTCTCCACGTCAATTATATGTTTTTCCACGATGACGTCGTCGCTGATGAGCTGGACCTGCAATTGTTCGCCTTCGCAGGAGTAGGCGGTGACCATGGCGTCAATGACGGCGGTGTCGTCTTTGAAAACGGCGCGCGGGGCCTGGAGATGGTGGAGAATGGCGTCGCGGGGCATGACTTGGGAGCCGATGGGGACGATGTAAAGGGGAACGTCGTGCAGTGCGGCGGCGCCCTGGAGCGGGTTGGCGGTGGTGTTGTGGCCGCCGTCCGTTACCATGACGACGGCGTCCACGGATTGTTTGCCGGCTTGCTGGGCGGCGCGGTTGAGGGCGGCGGCGAGGTCCGTGGAATTGGCGGCGGGGTTGTTGTTGGTGCGCAAGACCTTGCGCCAGTCGCTGCCCGCCAGCGGCAGAACGTAGGAGGAAAAAGTGTAACGCTCGATGGCGGCATGATTGGTGACGTCCTTGAGCCAGGATTTTTCCGCGGCTTCGAGCCAGGTGGTTACCTTGTCGTCCCGCGACAGTTTGGATTCGCGGGCCAGGCCGGCCTTGTCCTGGCCGGCGGAGTCTTTTTCGTAGGCGGCGGCCAGCGCGCGGGACTGGCGCTCGACGCGTTGGGTGGCGGCAGTGATGAAGGCGGCGGTTTCGTCGAGGCGGTCTTCGGGAGAAGTGCCGGCGGCTTTTTTCCAGGAACCCATCGGGGCGGAGTTGTCCTTGAGAAAGGCGGCGATGCGGCCCAGTTCAATGCCGGCATCGGCGTCAGCGCGAGAGACCGGGGAGACCAGGGGGGCAAGGCTCGCGGCGGCGTCATCCACGGTGTGGTGGATTTGGTCCCAAAGGAGCTGTCCATTCTGGCCGGGGTCGCCGGATTCGGTCAACAGGCGCAGGCGGGTCACATCCGAGCGGGCGGATTGGAGGGCGCCGGTCACTTCATCCAAAGCGGCGACGGGAGGGGCGTCGCGGAGCTTCGAGTCGGAGCCGGACCAGCGGACCGTTTCGCCGGAGCCGTCCACGGGATCCACCAGACCCATGCTGGCGCTGGAGTCAACCATAAAGAGGACTGATTTGGCCCGGGTGTCGCGGCGGACGGTGACTGTGGAAGCGCCGGCTAGCATCCAAAGGGCAACGGCCAGCGCGCCCAGGCGCATGAGGAGGAGAAAGGCGGCTTTTTTCCAGGACCCCGAATCCCTGGCCCAATGCCAGGCCAAATAGCCCATGATCCCGGCCAGGGCGAGGCCGAGCAGAAGCAATTGCAAGGGTGAGAGCGGGCCTTGCAGGGCGAATTTTTGGATGGTATCGGAGTGTGGCATCAAATTAGACGTGGAAGGCCGGGACTGTTGGCGCTCCGGGGCCGGAGGAGCGGCGCTGGCGGTCGAGCCAGAAGGCATAAACCGCCTCGGCAGCCATGAAGGCGAGCAGGCCGGACAGGAGCCATGAGGCCAGCGCCCTGGAGGGGGGCGCGGTGGCGTGTTCGGCGCGGGTTTCTGAGAGCGGTTTGGGGCCGAATCCCACTCCGCCCGTGTCGCGCAGGGAGGCGAGTTGCTGGTCTGTCAGAGGGGTGAAATCGGATTCGTTGGGATCGCGGCTGACCTGAAATTTTTCGGGAGGCTGCGCAGCGCCGGAAAGGGTCATGCGATATTCGCCCGGGGCGAATGTCTTGACGTAACGATAAATCATGCGGCCCTGCTCTTCGTGGCCAACCACTTGGGCCGTGCCGCTGTGCGGGGTGTCCACGGTTGCGCCGCCGTTGCCGGAACCCGGCGCGGCGGAAACTTGCAGAGGCTCGCCAGGTTGCAGGTTGCGGCGGACCATGCCGGACTCTGTCAAATACCAGAGCCACTCGTGGACCATGACGACGAAGGACTGGCACAAGGGAAGGTTGCTCCAGGAAACATTGAGGGGCACGGCTTGGACGATGACGCGGCCGCGGCCGAAGGCTTTTTCGACGAAGACCGGGGAGCCGCCTTCGGCGCGGAGGAGGACGGAGACGGACTTGTCGCTGCCGGTGTCAAGTTGATGGCGGCGGAAGAGGCGGACGCGGTCAATATCGAGGTGGTGGGTGTCGGCCAGCAGTTCGGTGGCGGGATGATCGGCGGCGGGGGGCGACAGGGCGGTGAACTTCTCGCGATCCAGGGCGTCGCCGACCGGCTGCTTGAGGGAGGCGGGGGAGAGGCCCGCGCCCGAGGCGAAAAAGAGTTTGTTGAAGGAAGCAACTTCGGTTTGGTTGCCGAGGGCGATCCAAAGGCCGCCGCCGGAATTAACGAAGCGGGCGAGTTTTTGCACAGTGTCGGCGGGCAGTTGCGGGACGTTGGCCAGGACGACGCATTGATACGAGGCGAGGTTTTCGCCGTCGAGTTTTTGCCAGTTGATCAATTTGGGGCGGAAAATCGAGGCGAGCGCGGCAGTCTTGGTGGCGGAATCCCCGTTGGCCTGCCAGCCGAGCGCGGAGAGAAGGTAGGCGCTGTCGGATTGAAGCGGATCGAAATGGGATTCGCCTTCCACGACGAGAATGGGGGCGGACTCGGTGACGTTGAGAAGGAACCGGGCGGAATCATCCAGGCTCAAATCATCGTGGCCGGTGAGCTTGCAGGAAATATCCATCAAGCCCGGGACGGGAAAGGGCTGACTCAAAGTGACGGTGGTTTCCGCGCCGGCGTCCAGCGCCGGGACTGCGCTCAGGCCGATGGATTGCCCCCCGGCGCTCCAAGCAAGGGAACCGGGCTGGCTTTGCAGGCCGCCCGTATTTTTGACAGTGGCGGTCAGGGCGACCGGCTGGCTGACGGCGGCAACAGCACGGGCGGCGGCCAATTTTTCGACGGCCAGGTTGGAGACGGGGCCGCCATCGCCCGCGACCAGGTCGGCCCGCAGAACGGACGGGGGACTGGCGCGCTGGGAGAGGTTAAACAGGGAGGCCCATTCGGCGGTGGCATCGGCCCGCCAGCCATAGGCGCGGCCATCGCTAATGACGGTGATAAAGCGGATGACTTCCTTTCCGGCGGGGACGCTTTTGATGGCGGTTTGAAGGGCCTTGGGGATGTCGGCTGCGCCCTGGCTGGGGGCCAATTGGCGGAGGCGGGAAATCAAGGCGTCCTGGCTGCCGGAATCCGCTGACTGGGGCGAGTCTGTCAGCCATTCGGGCGCCGGGGAAGCGAGCAACACGCGGACCATATCGGCGGCATTGAGTTGGCGGATGAGTTTGGCGGCTTCGTCCACTTCGTGGTCAAAGACGGTACCCGAGCCGGCTTTGCGGGCGGTGGCCATGGAATTGTCCAGCACGAGAACGAGGTCTCGTGGCGCCGAAGAGCCGATCCAGCCCATCGAAACAATGGGCCGGGCCAGGGCGGCGACGATGAGGAGGATGATCGCGATGCGGAGCAGCAGGAGAAGCAGGTCCTTGAGTTTCAGGAACCGGCGGCGCGGGGCGTTGCTGGCGAGAAGAAATTCCATCGCCGCCCAGCGCACGATATCGCGCTGTCTCCGGCTGAAGAAATGAATCAGGACCGGCAGGGCCATCAGGGGCAAGGCCCACAAAAATGCTTGTGACAGGAATTGCATGGCCTATTTGGCCGCGGCGCTCCTGCGCCGCAGGTAATCCGCCAGCGCATCGCCGACGGGACGGTCGGTGGACATGGGAATGTAGTCGCACGAACATTCCGCGCAGACCCGGCGGACGCGGGCGAGAAACGTTTTGAGGCGTGCCAGATATTCCGCCCGCACCGACCCCGGATCCAGGTCAATGTGGACCGCCCCTGTCTCCATCGGCTCGAACCGGGTAAAGCGGGTGAAGGAAAAGGAAAGTTCTTCCGGGGCCATAACGTGGAAAAGGAGGACTTCGTGCCGGCGCGAACGGAGGAGCTTGAGGGATTTTGCCAACTCCTCGATGCTGTCAAAGCAATCGGAGAAGAGCAGCACGATGCCGCGCCGCTTAATGCGCTGGATGACATCCCCCAGGTCCTCCGCAATGGAGGTTGGGCCGACGGGCGTCGTGTCGCGCAGGCTTTGGCTCAGGACATCCAAATGGCTGGCGCGGGCGCGGGGTGGGACGAAGGAGCGGACACCGCCGCCCATCACGGCCAGGCCGGCGGCATCCCGCTGGCCGAGGACGATGCGGGCCAGGCAGAGCGAGGCGGCCTGCGCATATTGAAACTTGGTGACGGTGCTCATTCCAAACCCCATCGAGCCGCTGGCGTCCACGGCGATGATGGCCTGAAGGCTGATTTCCTCCTCGAATTGTTTGATGACGTAGCGGTCGCTCTTGGCGAAAACGCGCCAGTCAAGCAAACGCGCTTCATCGCCGGGGCTGTAGGCGCGGTGTTCGGCGAACTCGGCGCAGCCGCCCTTCATCTTGGAGCGGTGCCGCCCGGAGAGCAGGCCGTCCACGGTGAGCTTGGACATCAATTCGAGATGGGCGACCTTGGCCAGGTCGTCGGGGTCAATCATGGTGCCAAGCGGATTCATTCGCGGCAAGAAAGGGCGGGTTGCCTCTGGCTTGGTTCCGGGTCAGCCCTTCTTGAGGTTTGACAAGGCGTTTTGTATCCGGGGCGGCGCGGGGATGCCCGTTCGCGGGACCGCGGGCGGCGCGGCCGGGCGCTGTCCGGTGGAGTCGGCGAGCAATTGCTGGATGATGTAATCGGAATTTTGCCCGGCGGCCTCGGCATGGAAGGAAGGGATCAGACGGTGGCGCAACACGGGAAGGGCCATCGCCGCAATGTCTTCGGTGGTGGCATGATAGCGGCCTTGCAGAATGGCGCGGGCCTTGGCAGCGAGAACCAGGAAAATGCAGGCCCTGGGGCCGGCGCCCCAAGTGACCATCTCGTTGATGAAATCGCCATTCGAGGGGCGGTTCGGGCGGCTGCGGCGAACGAGGTCCACCGCGAAGGCATAGACATGATCTCCCACCGGCAGACGCCGCACCAAATCCTGCATGGCCAAAATTTGCTCGGCGGTGAGGATGTGGCCGGTTTCGTAGTGGTAGGCTGTGGAACCGCGCTTTGTGATCGTGATTTCCTGATCGCGCGTGGGGTAATCCACCTGGATTTTGAGCATGAAGCGGTCCAATTGCGCTTCGGGCAGGGGATAAGTGCCCTCCTGCTCGATGGGGTTTTGGGTGGCGAGGACCAGGAATGGGTTGGGCAGGGGATAGGTCTGGCCGCCGACGGTCAGTTGCCGTTCCTGCATCGCTTCCAACAGGGCGCTCTGCGTCTTGGGCGGCGTGCGGTTGATTTCGTCGGCCAGGATCATGTTGCCAAAGAGCGGGCCTTGGACGAAACGGAAGACGCGCTTGCCGGTGGTGCGGTCTTCTTCGAGGATGTCCGTGCCGGTGATGTCCGCCGGCATCAGGTCGGGGGTGAACTGGATGCGGCGGAAGGTCTGGTTGAGGAGAGAGGAAAGGGTGGAAACCATGAGGGTCTTGGCCAAGCCTGGCACGCCTTCCAGAATGCAGTGGCCGCGGCAGAGCAGGGCAGCGAGAAGTTGTTCGATGACCTCCTCCTGGCCGACAATGACGCCGCCCATGCGTTCAGTGATTTGGAGGTATTGCTTGTGAAGTTGATCCACGGCCTGCACGTCCGCGTTGGTTTCCGCTCCGCTATTTGTGTCTGTCATCTGGGTGGCCTTTCTTGCTGACTCCAATTACGTTGCTTCAATTGGCCGGCACAACGGCCAATGCGAAGCAACGTGCTACGGAATGGGGAGGCTGTCAACAGGCAACTCACGACGAGGACTCGGTGGAAAACACGAAGCCTATATTTGAAGGCTGGCCGCATCGAAAACGATTCGACGATTCTTGGGTCTGCTGTCTTGCCTTGTCGCGCGGATCAAAGCCAGCTAATGTTTCGCGCATGACGCAGCCCAATGACGGATTCCGCCAATGCCAACACGTGCCATAATTGACACAAACGTTTTCCTGAGTTCGCTCTGGTCAACGCAAGGCGCCGCTTTCGAGATTTTCGCTCAACTGCGCCAAGGCAGCTGGCAGATTGTCTTGAGTAATCATTTGCTTTTTGAGTATGAGGAAGTCGCAAAACGGACCGCTCCAGAAACAGGACTGTCCCTGCAGGATATGGACGACGTTTTGGACGCACTTTGTGCCGCTGCGGAATGCTGGCAGCTTGAACCTGATTGGATACCACGCTTAAGCGACCCCGATGACGAGCCGATTTTGCAGATGGCTGTTGAAGCCAAAGTGCCAATAATTGTGACCCGCAACATAGGGCATTTGAAACCGGCAGAATCGTTCGGAATAGAAGTTTTGACACCGGCCAGGTTTTTGGCCAAGTTAAGGGCAGGTATATGAAGACAATCCAAGCACGAGTGCCCGATCCGCTGGTCAAGCAGGTGGAAGAACTTGCAGCCCAGGAAAAGGTCAGCGTTGATCAGCTTGTGAGCATCGCTCTCGCCTATCAGGTTTCTGCCTGGCGGACACGCGATACCGTTGCGGCGCGGGCCAAGCGCGGGAATTGGGAGAAATTTGACCGCGTCATGGCCAAAGTGCGCGACGTGCCGCCGCTTCCAGGGGACGAGAAATAATTTGCTGCTGCGATTGGACATGCTGGCGAAGTTGAACGAGAAGAAGCAGGTGGACGCGAACATCGCCGTGACAAGGCTATACCCCCTGCTTTTACGTTATTTAATTGGCGAATGAAGTGAATGATGTGCCTGACCAGACGTCGCCCGCGCCTGCTTGTGGCAAGTTGGAACCCGGCTCCTTATTCTGAAGCGCCGCGGTCTTTCTCCCGGCGTTGTTGCTGTTCGACGGCTTTGGCGAGCTTTTCCATGAAGTCGGCCATGCCGGCGGCGGCCTGCTTGGCGCGCTCGGCGTCTTCCTGCGGTGTCATGCGCCAGCGTGGTGTGGAAATCGTCAGTTCGTAATCCGCGCTTTCGATCACCACGCGGCCGTTGGCCTCGCTGAACCATTCGAGGTATAGGCTGTTGGCCATGTGCTCCGGCGGGCGCTCGTTACGATGAAGCATGTCGAGCGCCTGTTGCAACGGCACGTCAAAGACGCGGACTTTTCGCGAGGCGGTCAGGTCGCCGATGCGCCCGTTCTGAACGGGAATCAGCGAAGCAATGCGCGGATGCGGGACGGGCGGCAGCGGATTGGAGAAGGTCAGCAGGCAACCGGCCAGATCAGGCCAGGCATTGCCAGCCAGTTCGAGCGCCGCCGGTTCGGGGCGGCCTGTGATCCAGATTTTGCCGCGCACAATGCCTTTGACGCGATTGTCAATCTCGCCGCGGACCACGCTGTCGTGAATGCGAAAAGCCATGCGGCCAAGAATGCCACACCGCCGTTGAACGGCAAGCCTTCCCCGAGGCATTCCCCGAGGCATCGTTTCCTGGGCCTTTTCGCCGGGGATTACGATCCGGATTAAGATTACGATTAAGATTAGGAGCGGGAGGATGTGGTCAGTGCGCTGTCGGCGCCACATCTGCACTGGAAAGCGGCGCGTTGAGGTTGCGCAAGAGGGTGGCGAGGATGGCGAGTTTTTTTGTCTTATTGACAGGCACGGCTTCGGTCTCCTTGAAGTTCAAATTGCAGAGCACCACGCCGCCGTTGCCCTTGACGTATTGGACCATCGCACCGATGTTGAGCATCGGCTTGACTGTGGCGCGCCATTCGGGCGGACGCGCCACTTTGAGCCAGATGTTATCTATGCCGATCAAGGGCTGTTTGGATGGGTCCGAAAGCCAGCCCTCCAGTTGGAGCGTCACGCGGCGCGCCTTGCGCGGTGGGTCCACAGCAAAGGTCTGCGCGTCGCCGTTGGGCTGGAGGCCGTACTCGACCCGGTCTTTGCCGTCGAAGAGCAGGGCGATCTTGGTGGTGGGATTATAGTTGATGGAGGCTTTGTGCGTGTATTCGACAATCGTTTCCTCTTGCGGCAAGTCCATATTGATTTCGAAGGGCCTGCCGTCCTTGGGATACTCGAAGTCAATGATCAACGGCCACCCGTCGGCGCCGACAAAACCGTTCACGATGTTGGCGTAGCTTCCAAAGTCGCTCTTCGCGAAAGGCGCCAGATCGTCCAGGTCCACGACGTAGCTGAAGATGTCGGACGCCACATACTCATCGGCGGTCCAGTCAAAGATACGCTTTCCGGAAAGCATCACGATGTCGCCGGTGGTTAGGCCGGCCGTGAGAGGATTGCGCGGCGAAGGGAAGGCAACCCGCTCGCGCGTGAAGGGGCGGATGACGTGGTTGACGCCAACGATGCGGTTGTAGTCGGCCAGGCCGTCCGGCGTCAGGCCGCAAAGAAAAAGCGTGCCGTCGCGCTGCCAAAAGGACTGCAGCGCACCGGGATTTGCGGCCAGCAATTTCAAGTTGGCCGGAGTGGCGGAAACAAGGGCGATTTTCCGGCTCGCGTCCTGAACGGCGGCGAGGGAGTCGTTGGCCTGCGCATACTGCAAACCAATGGCATCCACGGCCTTGCGCAACGGCCCATCCGCAATGACGGCGGCGACTTCGGCGTGTTCCGGTTTGTAGTCCGCGCCGCATTGGATGAGGTTGAGGAGAAGTTGCCGCGCGACCGGGTTGACGACGAGTTTGTTTCCCATGTCGAGCTGGCAGAGGTACATCACACCCTGGGCCGCCGGCACTTCGACCAGCGCCGAGTATTCGAGGCGCGGGCCGCACTGGAGGAGGCTCTTGCCGCCGCGCGCGGGCTTCATGTAGGCGTTGCGAAATACGAGGTGAGCGGATTGCGCCGCGTCCGGTTGGGCCGCCTGCGCCGCGGGCGGGTCAGGCCCCCAAGTGAAGAAGTCTTTGTCCATCAGCCCGCGCAACGCCGGATGCGAGGTGTCCTCGATGAACGCGGTGCGCCCATCTGCGGCGGGCAACTCCGCGCCGGAGTCGTTCTTTTTCGTGCGCGGCGCAAGCTCCATTTTCGCGGGGGTGGCCTGGCCTTGCAAAGGATGAGACTGGTCGAGCACGATGACAGCGCGGCTTTCAGAAGCCCAGGCCGAGAGCATTGTTGACGCGCTGTCCGCCGCTTTCAGGGCATCGCTTCCGACGACGAGCACCTTTACTTCGGCAGGAATACTGTCAAGAGAAACGATGCTCGTGAACGGCACGGCCACGCTCTTTAGGAACGCCGCGGTCCCGCCGGCCGGATCGAACACCGCGAGCGCGCCCGCCGCGAGTCTTTCCACGTTGGGTGGAGGCAAAATGGAAACCGCCTTCGCATCGTGATAAATTTCCTTTCCGCCCGCACTGAGCGCGAGGCGCAATTCGCCTTCCTGACGCGCCGTGACGGCGGACATCGGAATTTCCTCGTCGAACTTCAGCGCCGTGCCGGGGGCGACGTTGTGAGTGGAGGTTTTAGTAAAGACCTCTTTTCCTTGCACGGTCAACCGGCGGCTGAACGTGATCGGGTCCGGGTATTCGGTGTCGTTGAAAATCCCGTAGGTGCGCGTGATCTCCTGCGACGACCCGAACGTCCAGTCCCATTGCCGTACGAATACCGCGCGCGGGGGGTTCGCGCCCCGCTCTGCGGTCCCGCCTTCGCCGCCGAGCCAGAATTGCCAGCCCGCGTAATAGCCGCCCCAGCGGTAGCCTTCCATGAGCATCCGGTAGCAGATCGCGATGGCGTCGCGCGCGGCGTCCTTGCCTTGGAACGCGCTCTCGCCGCCCCACATCGCGTAATCGGCGGGATTGATTCCCGCCGCGTAAAAGTCCTCGCCCAGGAACCGTGGCCGTTGCTCATCCCATTTCCAGCGCCCGCGGCCGCCGCCTTCGTCAGATGGTTCGTAGGCCAGGTCCGGGTAGCGCCCATCCAGTGTGGCGACATAGTGGCTGCCGTGGACGCCGAGAGTGTTTTTCAAGGTCGCGCCGCCGCCGTCAATCATCGCGGAGCGGGTTGGGTCCGCGGCCATCACGGCGTCGTAAGTTTTGGTGATCTCCTCCTCGTAGCGGTCCATGTTCGGCGAGTTGCCGAGGAGGTTGATGAGGTTGATATAGGCGAATTCGTTTTCCAGAGACCAAATCTGGATGGACGGGTGGTTGCGTTCCCCCTTGACCTGGGCGACGCACTGATCGCGCCAGTTTTTCATCAGCGCGAGCTTGAGTTCCGAACCGCCCTGCTGCCGCCGCGTTTCCGGGTCGCTCTCGCTGAACTGGTAACCGATGGTCTCGCCGTCGAGCGTCGTGTTGCGGCGGACGACGACACCATCGCGGTCAAAAAAGTCGAGCGCATCCTGGGGTTCCAGGCCGTGCCACCGCGTCTCGTGGCCTCCTTGGCCGGCGGTGCCCAGGCGCATGGTGCGCTGGTTGGCGAGCCTGTAGGACGCCAGCCATTCCTTCGGCGAACGTTCATCGCCGATAAGATCGCCCCAAAGATGCCAGACCACGCCGTTGAGCGTGAACTGTGTCCCTTCGCGCCGCCATTCGCGGAAGCCGAACGGCGATTCCCGGACATCCGCCGGGGCGCCGTTGATGACCACGGTTGTGCGCAGCCGGTAAAGATATGGGGTGTCGGGCCACCAAAGACGGGGATCGGCCCAAGCATCGGAAAGAAGCACGGTTTGTGATTGACCCGCAGCAGCTTTGAACGGCTGCGGTTTAAAGACGCGCCGAACTTGGCCGGTGTCGCGGTCCACTGCCTTCCAGCCGGTGTCGCCGTCCACAGCTTCCCAGCGAATCTCGCCGGAAACGTCAGCGCCTGTGGTGTTATTCAGCGAAAGTTCCGCTTCGAGCCGCTTTTGCGCGACGGAAGGCTTTACAAAAACATCCGCCGCATACACGCCGCCGCCCGCGGCCACGAAGGACGGCGTGGCGAGAATGCCCGATTGCGGACAGTTCCACACCGGGTAATCCATGTCCTGAAAACCCTGGCCGAAGAGGCTGACCGGGTAATTAAAAGTCTTGCGCAGTTTCAATGGCCGCGCCGGGTCGGCGGAGCGCCCGTACCAGGCGTCCCGGATGCCCACCTCGATTTCGTTCGTTTGCCCGGCCTTGATCCCTTGGGTGACGTCCACTTGAAACGGCGCGAATGGGTTTTTCTCGAAGCCGCAATAAACGCCGTTCACATAAACCGTCGTATTGAGATTATTGCACGGAAAGTCCAGGTAGAAGGCGCGGCCGGCCATCGAGGCAGGCACGGCGATGCGCGCGCGATACCAGACACGATGGGCAAAAAGGAGGTCCTGCCGAAGTGTGCCCTTGTCGCCGGGCACGGTGATCGCGCGCCAAACCGGATGCGAGGGAAGGGCAGTGATGGGCGCGGCGACCTCGCCGGGCAGTTGCTCGTCGTCGCGGGCGATTTCCCAGACGCCGCCAAGCCTCACGCTCGCGCGCTCGGATGGTTTCGCGTCGGGAATCCGGAACACCGCGTTTGCCGCCGCCAGGTCCGCGCTGTCACGGCCAGAGTCGCCCGGCTTGAACTTCGAGTTCGGCTGAAACGTCCCTTGAAAAAGGCAAATCGCATCCGAGGCGTACAGGACTTTTTGCCACTGGCCCTTTTCATTTTTCGTTTTCCGAAGGCGGATTTGCAGGTGATGGCCGCCCGCGGTCAAATCCGTTTCCCCCATCTTCAACCATGCCACCTCGGCCCAGAATCCCATTTCCATCAGGTCCGTTGTGAGATCTTCCGGCGATGCTGCGTGCCACGAGCCGTCGTCAAGCCGCCACTCGAAAGGGGAGCGGACGAACTCGAACCCGACCCGGTTCCAGACTTCGTAGCGGCCGGGTGTTTCGCTCTGGAACGGGTAATCCAGCAAAATTCCCTCTTCCGGCACCCTTCGTTCGACCTGCCCTTCTTCCACGCTAACGCTCAACCACTTGCCGCCGGAAAGAAACTGCGGGCGGCCCCAATCGCCGATGTCCGCCTTGAAAGTGGGTTGCGCCGATTCGCCTTCGATCCAGACAAACGCCGGCGCGGCGGTCCGCTCGTCGGACGGCAACCTCAGCCCGGCGGGTTCGCCAACAGCCGCGCGGCTTTCCCGGTCAAGGGCCAAAACACCCGCCACCGCCGCCAGGGCGGCGCAGAGAATTGAATTCGTATTCATGGAAATTCTTCAGAATGGGCAGACTCCATACCTCACCAAGTAACCCAGCAATTTGATGTATTCGAGCCGGACGCGCTTTCCAGTCCCGTAGCTGGACCACTCGGCGCGATCCATGCCGGCATGAACGGGTCGCGGGAAAAACGCAATTTCAGGAGCGACTTTCTTGAAACAATTCAGCGCCCGGCGGGAATGGTACCATGAAGTTACAATAATCACCCGTTTGGCTTCCATCCGCTTCAGGATTGGAATGGTGAATTGAGCGTTTTCCATCGTGTTGCGCGATTCGGTTTCCAAATGAATGGCGCTGTCCGGGACGCCATCCTTGAGGAGGATCTCCCTGTATGCCTCTGCCCCGCTCACGACGATGTCCGGGGCGCATCCTTGCCGGAACAAAGCCGCCGCGTAATCCGGCCGCGTACTCATATCCCCGCCCAGAACCACGATGACATCCGCCTTGACCGCTCCGCTGTCAACGCACAGCACCTGCGGCGAAAACCAGTATGCTCCGAGGCACAACAGCGCGAGGGCCAGAAGGATCACCAGCGCGATGATCCCCCTTCGCTTTGCCTTCCGGCAGCGCGGGAGCGTTTGCGGATTCTCAGATGGTGGATCTTGCGTATTCAAATGTGAACCACTCATTCGCGGGAATATTCATCATGCCCTCCGAAGCCATTGCAAGGAAAACCGAAACTTCCAGGCAAAAATGAGAAACTTGTTTTCCCGTGGTCTTTCAGGGCGTTATATGTTCTATTTGGCGCCGGCAATTGTGAAATAATGACCAGCCGAATCCAATTTCAATCGCAGATTGTGGAATGCCCATTCACGCTTTCCGCCATCGCTCCCGCGGCCTGTTTGCCTCCACTGCCAATTTATGACTTCACAAGCCAGCAATCTTAACCAGCCTCCACCGCCGAAACGCAAGCCCGCCGGCGGACGGGTCTCCCCCCAATTGGTCGAAGCCGGCCGCATGGAAGCCGCCGATGCGCTCCGCAAGCTGGAATCCGGCCCCGACGGCTTGACCGAATCCGTGGCCGAGGAGCGTCTCGCCCAGTCGGGTCCCAACGAAGTCTCCACCGAGAAACGCCACAATTGGGCCACCCGCCTCTTCCATGCAGTCCGCAATCCCCTGGTTATCTTGTTGACCGTTCTCGCCGTCATCAGCTTCTCAACCGCCCAGGAAACCAGCGACTTCGTCGGCGCCTGGCTCATGGTCCTCATGGTCATACTCGGCCTCGGCCTGCGCTTTATCCAGGAATCCAAGGCCGACTCCGCCGCCGCCAAGCTGAAAGCCATGATCAAAGTCACCGCCACCGTCGTCCGCGAGGGCAAGCCGGCCGAACTTCCCCTCCAACGCCTCGTCCCCGGCGATCTTGTCAAGCTCTCCGCCGGCGACATGATCCCCGCCGACGTGCGCATTCTTACCGCCAAGGACTTGTTCATCATCCAGGCCACCCTTACGGGCGAGTCGCTCCCCGTCGAGAAGTTCGACCCCCGTGAAACGCGCGAAAACATCTCGCCACTCGAATTTGCCAATCTCTGTTTCCTGGGCACAAGCGTCGAAAGTGGCACGGCCCAGGCCCTTGTCGTCGAGACCGGCCCGCGCACTTATTTGGGCGGCATCGCCACCAGCATGTCAGCTCAGTCCATCGAGACCAGCTTCGACAAGGGCATCAAGAAATTCACCTACCTGATGCTCACCTTCATGCTCGTCATGGTTCCCATGGTCTTTTTCATCAACGCCTTGAGCAAATCGCCTTCGGGGATTGAGAGCAAGGATATCGTCAATCTCCCATCCCTGGCGGGCAAACTGACGGCCAAGGCCGACCCCTTGTCCGCATCCCTCAGCGGGCGATTCGACCCCGCCACCACGGCCGCCCTGGCCGCATGGCAACTCTCGCCCACGAACACCGAGGGCTTGACCGGAATTCTCGCTGACAATCTCAACACCATCGTTTCCGGGCCGTCTCTTTACACGAACAACCTTTTCCAGGGCATCCCGTTGGAGCCGGAAGCGGCGTCCCGCCTCAAGCATCCCCGCGCACACGATTTTCGACTCAACCGCCTCCTCCTGGAGGCCGCTTATCCAGCCGAATTGAAGAAAAGCCCCAAACACGATTGGTCCGGCGCCTTCCTCTTCGCCCTGGCCGTCGCGGTCGGCCTGACCCCCGAAATGCTGCCGATGATTGTCTCGGTCTGCCTCTCCAAGGGCGCGCTGGCCATGGCTCGCAAGAAGGTCATCGTCAAACGCCTCAATTCCATCCAGAACTTCGGCGCGATGGATGTCCTTTGCACCGACAAAACAGGCACCCTAACCCGCGACCACGTCATCCTCGAAATCCACTGCGACGCGTTCAAAAAGGAAAGCGACCCCGTCCTGCTCGATGCCTACCTCATCAGCCGCTTCCAGACCGGCCTCAAAAACGTCCTCGATCGCGCCGTGTTGGACCAGGCGGAGGCGCAGCAGAAAGTTTGCATAGACAACTACAAAAAAGTGGACGAAATCCCCTTCGATTTCTCCCGCAAAATGATGTCCGTCATCGTCGAAACCCCGGACCACCAAAACCGCATCCTCACCAAGGGCGCCCCCGAAGCGGTCTTTGCCCATTGCACCCGCTTCGAAAGCGACGGTGAAATCCTTCCGATGGAACCCATCCTCACTGGCGACCTCATCCAGGAATACAATGACCTCAGCGCCGACGGCTTCCGCGTTCTCGCCGTCGCCTACCGCGATCTGGACAAGCGCCCTGCCTACTCCAAGGCCGACGAGTCCGAACTCATCCTCAAAGGCTATATCGCCTTCCTCGATCCCCCCAAGGAAACCGCCAGCCAGGCCATCGCCGCCCTCCAGCACAACGGCATCAGCGTCAAAGTCCTCACCGGCGACAACGACCTCGTCACCCGCAAAGTCTGCAAAGACGTGGGACTCGACACCGGCGAAGTCCTCCTCGGCAGCGCCGTGGAAAACATGAGCGACGAACAACTGGGCAAAGCCGTTGAAACCACCCAGATCTTCGCCCGCCTTTCCCCAACCCACAAGCAGCGCATCGTCGAGGCCCTCCGCCGCAACAAACACGTCGTCGGATTCATGGGCGACGGCATCAACGACGCCCCGGCTCTTCGCGCCGCCGACGTCGGCCTTTCGGTGGACAACGCGGTGGACATCGCCAAGGAATCGGCCGACATGATCCTTCTCGAAAAAAACCTCATGGTGCTGGAGGAGGGAGTGCTCGAAGGACGCAAAGTCTTTGTCAATATCCTCAAATACATCCGCATGGGCGCCAGCTCCAACTTCGGCAACATGTTCAGCGTGCTCGGCGCAAGCGCCTTCCTGCCATACCCGCCCATGCTGCCGATCCAGCTCCTGACCAACAACCTCCTCTACGATTTTTCCCAGGTCGCCATTCCAACCGACAATGTCAACGTCAACCTCATCGCCAAACCCCAGCCCTGGGACATGGGGGAAATTTCGCGCTTCATTCTCTTCATCGGCCCCGTCAGCTCCATCTTCGATTACACGACATTCTTTGTGATGCTGGAGTTGTTCAACTGCTGGGTCCCCGCGGGTGCGGCCCTGTTCCACACCGGATGGTTCGTCGAATCCCTCATGACCCAGACCCTCATCATCCACGTCATCCGCACGCGCCAGATTCCTTTCATCCAGGCCCGGGCCAGCACGACTCTCACACTGTCAACTATACTTATCATGGCCATTGCCGCCTGGCTCCCCTTCTCGCCCCTGGCAAAATGGCTCGGTTTCGTGATGCTGCCGCCCCTTTTCTGGCCCATCCTCCTGGCCACCCTCGTCTGCTACGTCGTCCTCACCCAACTCGTCAAAATGTGGCTCATCCACAAAAAATGGCTCTAATTGTCAATCCTTGGGAGAGGTCCGCCTCACCCGCGCCAGCGCAAATTCCCCGATCTCGTGTGCCGAGGGGATTTTCCACCACAGGGCCAGCAGAAAATACACCATCGTCGCCGCGATCATCGGCAAAAAGACCTCGCCCAGCTTTAGCAAAAGCGTCGCATGTCCTGCCTGCGCCGTCCAATGCAGCCGCAGCCCCCACGCCGTCAAACCCGCCGCCAACCCCGCCAGCCCCAGCCTCGGCAGTTGCGCGACAGTCTCCTCCATCTCAAGCGTCCGCAATTTCTTCCGCAGCGCGAACAAGAGCAGGCCCAGATTGCAAACCGAACTGAGGCTGTTGGCGATCCCCAGCGCGCCAGGACCGAGTCTCGTCCCAAAAAGAAAGCTCAGTGTCAACAGCACATTCAGCGCGAAACAAAAAACACTGATCCGCAGCGGGGTCTTCACGTCCTGCAGCGCATAAAACGCGCGCGCCAGGATATTGACCATTGAGAATGCAATCAGCCCCGGCACCAGGCAGACCAGCCCAAAGCTCACCCGGTCGGTGGAATGGGGGTCGAACTTCCCATGCTCAAAAAGCAGGCGGACGATCGGCTCGGCCATGGCAAAGAGCAGAACCGACGCCAGCAGGTTGATGAATATGATATGGTTGACTCCCTGCCGCAGCGTCGAGCGGAACTGCGCATAGTTCTTTTCCACCGCCAGCGCCGCCAGCGTGGGCAGCAGAAAAGTGGCCAGCGACAGCCCAAACACGCCTTGTGGCAGCTCCATCAGCCGCACCGCGTATTGAAATTCGCTCACGATCCTCGCGTTCTCGCCAAAGGCGAAAGACTGATTGACAGTGACGTTTATTTGGAATGCCGCCAGGCCGATGGCGCCCGGTATCATCTTCACCGCCACTTCGCGAACCGTCGGATCGCGCCATGGCGTGACCCAGTGATACCGGAACCCCTCCCGCCGCAACGTTGGCAACTGGTAGGCCGCCTGCGCCACACCGGCCGCCAGCACCGCCACCGCCAGAATGAACACCTGCTTGTGGAGGCTCGGATCGTAGTCCTTCGGCAGCGACAAAACCAGCGCCGCGGCGCTGATCAGCACGACGTTCAGAATCGCCGCGCTCAGGGCCGGAACAAAGAAATGCCCGCGCGCGTTGAGGATGCCGATGAAGACCGCGCCCAGGCACGCCATCACCATGAAGGGAAACATCAGCCGCATCAGTTGGAACATCAGCATCGTGTCCGGGTTCCACGTTCTCACGATTAGCAACAACGACAGTGCCAGCATGACAACAATCACGATTGCCATCGCCAGCAGCAGCATGCCGGAAATGACCGCGTTGGCCGAGTGCCACATCGCCGCCTCCCCTTCGTTCTTTTCCTTCGCCTTAAAGATCGGGATGAAGGCCGCGGTCAACGCCCCTTCGCCCAGCAGGCGCCGGAACATGTTGGGAATCATGAAGGCCAGTTGAAACGCTCCCGCAATCGGAGTCGTGCCCATGAAGGCCGCGAAAAACTGTTCGCGCACCAGGCCCAGCACCCGGCTGGCCAGTGTCGCCGCCCCGATTCCGCCCGACGATTTCAGCATTTTCGACATAAGTCGTCGGGGAATGTAAAGGGGAAGGCCCGCGAGCCAAAGACTATTCCGGCCACTTCATGGTGCCCGCCCGGACCAGGTCTTGCAGCAGTTTGACCATGTCAATAGGCCCGTTGGTCGAAGAAGCGGTGTTCGCCGAGCATCGAGCCGCCAGCAGCATGGCCATCTGCTGCAACTCTGCTTCCGTTTTGAGGTTGGTGAAGATTTCATTGGTAATCCCTAAACGCTCCTCCCTCACCCGGTCGGGCGTCGCCAGGCTCCACATCCGCAGCTTCTGCATCGTCACGTTCAAGGTATCCAGGCCGGTGAAGGTGAGCGCCGAACCTTGCTTTTTGGCCGCCTCGGACGCCGCCTTGCTTTTTTCGTCCAGGTCCTGGGTGTTCAGGCGGCCTTGCTTTCCCCGCACGATATCTATTTCCGCCAAGTTGATGCGCACCAGGTTCAGGTGCAGTTTGCCGCTCCGCGCCGCGTCCCAGTCATAATCCACGAAAATCTCCGGGACGTTTAGAAACAGCGTCCCGCCAAACTCAGGCGGGTTGTATATCTTGCAGTCCTCGATGGCGATCGTCGGCGCGCCAAGCCCGACCTCCATCTTCCCGATCTCCACGTCCATCCCCGTTCCGGCCCGGAGCCGGCTTTGCACAATCTGTTTGACAATCGCGTTTCGCGAAAGCACCGCCGTCACGATCAACGCCACCAGTAGAATGAGCAAACAAACGACCCACCGGATCAGCCGTCTAATCAGTTTAAACATACGGTTGTCTTGTTGCTCATAATCCGCAATCTGCAATCCGCCTAGGAGTGAATGTCATCCGGCCGCACTTCCAGGCATTCGTCGTGGTCTTCCCAGATGATGGCCGGGTAATGCTCCAAAAAGCGGGGCATCAGTTCAAAGCCGGCCACGGCCAGCAAATCCTCCGCGTGCTGCGCCGCCTCCTCCCATGCCTTGTCGTAAGCGGCCTCCGATTTGCGCTGGTGCTCCTCCCAATGCGCCACCGCATGAACCGGCGCATATTCCGCCGCCCAACTTCTCACTGCCGCCTGCAAATCGTCCGGCAAATCGTCCGGCGCCACCAGCGTTTCCGAGCAGTGCTGGCAAAGCAAGCCCGTCTCCATCACGTCGCGCGAGAAGAGGGGCAGGGCAGGGGCGCGGCAGCACGGCGACTCCGAAAACCCCGCCGGCGCCTCAACCATCCGTTTGAGCCAGACCTGGCGGCGATGCGCCTGTTCGGCCGCCAGCCGGTATGCTCCCACCAGCGGATGCGAAAAGCGCAGGGCACGCCCCTTGAGTTGGGCGAGCGTTTGCGCCAGCCATCGCGCGAGCGTCAAGTCATCGAAATCCTCGAAGACCTCGCCGTATTCCTTCCAAAGTCGGTCAGGCAGTTCAGACATGTCGCGCACAAGGTAGGGTCAATTTGGAAAATGCGAAATGCAAAACTCGCAATTTTACCTGTCCCTCCAGTCAGGCTGGACCGCAGTCTAACCTTCCCTGGCGGACTGCCGGTGGGCGATGGCTTTCCCCTGCATTTTGTCGCGAACATGAAATCCAATCTCAGGCCGTTTCGGTTCCGACTGGGGCGGCAGCGGCTCCATGAGCTTCTTGATCTCGCCGAGAATGTGAACGATGGCCTTCTCGTGAACGTCCAAACGTTCCGTCAGCCGCCGTTCCAACTCCGCGAGCTTCTCCGCCAATTGCCCGTTCTGCGCCAGCACCTCCCGCATTTTCACAAATGCCCGCACGACAAACACGCTCATCTGCACCGCCCGCGGACTGTTCAAGACACTCGCAGCCATGATCGCGCCGTGTTCGGTGAAAGCCAGAGGGAGTTTTCGCCGCCCGCCGCGCCCCTTTTTTGATGTTGCAATTTGCAACATCAAACTAGCGAACTCCTCCGCGGTAAGTTGAAAAACGAAGTCGTCGGGAAAGCGATCAGCATTGCGTTTCACCTGCTGGTTGAGTCGGCTCGTGCTCGCCCCATAAATTGCCGCCAAGTCCACATCGAGAATGACTCTTTGGCCCCTAATGGTTTGAATGAGTTGTTCGACGGGCTGATGGGGAATTACGGAAATCTTGGTTTTCATGTAGTTGTGGGCGGACAGCGAATCGTAGATCCCGGTTGATGAAGACGTTGGTTCTTTGACCTCGCAATCTGCGAGATCAAACCGCAAGCTGAGACAAGAACGAAAAAGAAGATGTGCGCCGCCATGTGCGTACGACCAACTCCACCCAATAGCAAAAGCTTTGCGGGCTGCCTTTGCCTTCAACGTAATCGTCTAACAGCAAAAGCGGGATTTGACTTGGCTGGAATTTTGAAACGAATTCTTGGCGGAGTTTTTCTAGGTCGAGATAACGGGATTGATTTGCCTTCCGCTCAGGTTCAAATCGTGTCTGTAATAAACGAAGTTCGTCTTCACTTATCATATCGTCCTTTTAATTTGTCTCACTGAGGATAATCCAGCGCCTCGCGCGTCATCACTTTGGTCAGCGAGTCTGCGGCGCGGTCTTTGGCGAGCCGGCAGCCGGTGAGGCAGGTGTCCAGCTTGGCTCGCAACGCCATGAACGCTTCCAGTCCTTCGCACTTCACGCATGGACCGGCTTTCGCCGGGTGGGCTTCGCCGGCTTCCGCCACATCCGAGTGGGCGCGCGCCGAACCATCTATCCCAGGGATCACGCCTTCCATCGCCGTGAGTTCCCTTGCGTCGTAACAGCTACCGCACCCCGTTTCGTCCCACGCCGGATGGCGATTGTAGCCATGCACAATCTCGGCGCAAATGCGTCCAACTTCTCCCGCGGCGCGCGCCGCCTGCACATGGCAAAGGTCCGTGAAGAACGCCACCGTCCCAGCCAGTCCCTCCGACAGGACCGGGTTTTCCGCGCCCTTGGTTTCCAATTCAATCACGTCGAGAATGATCTGCCGCGCCGCCAGCAGCCAGCAGAGACCGTCGGCCAGGGGAAACGTCACCCCTTGGCGCGTCTTGTGGTAGAGCTTGGCACCGCCGGCATCTGTTGCGGTTTGAATATGGTGCAGTGTCCAAAGCCAGAGTTTCATTGCCGTGCCAAGCGCGCACGCGCCGGTGCCGGGGCGGTCGGAGGCGATGCGTTTCATCTCGGATATCCACTGCCTGAACTGCGCCAGGAAGAGCGGGTTGGTCATTGTGATTGAAAGCTGCAACCGCTGCACCGCCTCCGGACCTTCGTAAGTCGCTTCAAGCTGCGCGTCCATCCATTTCATGCCCAGGAATCCGGGGCAGTCTTCCGTCAGCCCGTATCCGCCCATCAGGCTGACCGCCTCGCGCATCATGTTTGCGCCGTGGCCGGTGTTCCAGAGCTTGCACGCCGGGCACAGCACGCCGGCCTGCGAATCCAACAGGACGAACTGCGCGAGCGGCCCCAGTTCCACGGCGGCTTTGGAATCGAGCCATCCCAGCGCCTCGGTTTGCGCGTTGGTCAGCTCCTTGAACGCCGCACGTCCGCTCAATCCCTTCGCACTGAGTATGCGGTCCTTTTCCTTTTCCACCGGGTCCAGTTCGTCGAACAGACGCGCCGCCGCGAAGCCCAGCGACGCGCTGGCCTCGCCCGTGGCCCAGATATCCACCAACCGGTGCAGCGCGTCCTGCTTCTGCTGGATGCCCAGTTCATAGCGCGGCGTGCCCGGCGCGCCCTGGCCCCCGCGAAACCGCCGGCGGTGATAAAGTATCACCGGCTCAACCGCGGACAACAGCTTGGCCGCAGTCATCAAGCCGACTGTCACCCGCGTGCGGCGGAACACCGCTTCGATGATCTCCCCGTGCGAGTAGTTCGGGATAATGACCCCGTCCTTCACCGTGTAGCCGCCGACGATCCGGCTGGCGGGCACTGTCAAGTTGAAGACCGGATCGTTGGTGGACGAAAGTTGATGCACCAGTTTCTTGGTCGGCGTTCCGCGATCCCAAAGGCCCGGATCGCCTTCCTCCAATATGACCATGCAACTCCCCTTCAGCCGGGCGTCGTCGGACTCGACGGCGGCGGTGACGACATTGGCGAAACCCATGTTCGTGATAAAACGGCCGCGCTTGTCCACTTGCAGCAGTGGTTCCTGCCCGTCCTTCCATTCAGCCACGCGCACTTTGCCGGCGAGCATCCCCGTTTCCACGCCCACAAACGGAATCGGTTCGGTCAACGCGAACGCGGCGCGCACTTGAGTACGAGTTTCTCCGGGCTTAAGCGGGGCGGCGTTGGCCACGTATCTTGCGCGCTGCTCCGTCGTGCCGCGCTCGTGAATTGGCGCCAGGCCCAGATTGCCCGCCAGACTGCTCGTTGCCGCGCCCGCGTCCACCCAGGACAGCTCAAACGCGATCAGCGCCAGCGCCATATTCTTCGGCCCGGCGATGAATCCGCCCTGGTCCGGGTCCAAAAACGCGGCGGTGATCCCGCTCTCGTCGAAGTGCGGCAGCAGACTCGCTTTGGCCGCCGTCCACTCGTGCGAGTTGCGTCCTCCCTCGGCGACAAGCCGCGCAACCGGCCCGCGCGCGACGCCGCGGGTGCCTTGGACAAGCATCTGCAGTTCATAACGCCCCACAAAGCGCCACATAATCTGGCGCACGTCATCGGAAGGCAGCGTGGTCAGCGTGGGCGCGGGGTTTTCGTTGGCAATAGTCTTCATATTTCGTTATCAAAAGTTGTTGCAGGGCGTGATGCGTCAGTCTCTAAAGGTACAGGCAGGGCGAGACTCCGTCGAGCCGTAACTCGATTTGCCGGGAAAATGTTACAGCTCGACGAAGTCCCGCACTGCCATCGAAAGGGCTGGCGCATCACTTTCAATGCGGGGTTTGGGATCTTTCTTTTTTGCGCATTCGCATTTCTTGGCGTTGGGTTTCGCCGCGGAGCAGGTCCTCCGCGGACCAGCCTTGCGCCTGCGCGCGGCAAGCCAGGGCAAACAGCTTCTTGGCGAGAGATGTCCTTGACACCACTGTTGAATGACCGGCGGCGGCAGGAAGCAGCTTCGCCTTCCGCGCCTTCTTCGCCAGTTTCTCCGCGCGCATCAGCGCCGGCAAATGCTTGGGAATCCCGTCCAGCGCCGAAGACCGCGCATGGCGCGTTCCGTGCTTTTCGGCGGTCTTGATTTTTTCCCAGTTGGCCCACACTTCATCCACGCTCTTGACTTTCGTGTCCCCAAATACATGCGGGTGGCGCCGCACCAGTTTCTCAGTGATCCGCCGGGTCACTTGCTCAAAATCAAAAGCCCCGCGTTCCCCGGCCAACTGACAGTGAAAAACCACTTGCAACAGCAAATCGCCCAGTTCCTCCGCCATTTCCTGATCGTCGCCTGCCTCGATGGCGTCCATCAACTCGTAAGCCTCCTCGACGGCGTGGAAGCGCAACGTCTGATGATTCTGCTCGCGATCCCACGGGCACCCGCCCGGCGAACGCAGCCGCGCCATGACCGCCAGCAGCCTGCGGATGGCCGTCCCGGTTTTCTTTTCATTCGTGTTCATTTCGCCGGTTTAGGGGTTTCAAAGAATCACCAGGTTGTCGCGATGCACCAGCACCCCGGTCGCCTGCCTCGCCGCGACAACAGTGGAATCAAAATCGCAAATCCCGCGCGCAAATTCCGTCCCGTTCAAATCGCACACGCGCACGACTTCCCCGGCGGCAAAATCGCCTTCGCACCGCGCCACACCGGGCGGCAGCAGGCTCTTGCCCCTCTCGCGCAGCGCCAGCTTCGCACCCTCATCCACAAACAGCGCGCCCTTGGGATGATGGAAAAACGCGATCCAGCGTTTCCGCCCCGTCAATTTCGCCGGCGTCGCCACAAATATCGTCCCCTCATCGCGCCCCTCAAAAATGCGCGCCAGCACCTCCTTCTTCCTCCCGGAAGCGATGACCAGTGGAATGCCCGAACGAATCACCATCTTGGCCGCTTGGAGCTTTGACGCCATCCCGCCGACGGCAGTGGCGCTCCCCGCGCCGCCGGCCTGTTTTTCCATCGCGGCGCTCAGATGTTCCACCGCGCTGATTGTCTTCGGATTCGGTTTGCCGAAATTCTCGATGAAGCCGTCCACCGAAGTCAAAATAACCAGCGCATCCGCCGGCAGCAGGCAGGCCACCAGCGCGGAAAGCTGGTCGTTGTCCCCAAACTTCAACTCCGTGAACGAAGTGGCGTCGTTCTCATTGATGACCGGGATGATGCCGTGGCGGAGCAGCGCCACAAGTGTGCTGCGGGCATTGAGATGCCGCTCGTGATGTTCCAAGTCGTCGTGGGTCAGAAGCACCTGGGCGACGCGATGCCCCGCCTCGCCAAAAATCTTCTCGTAAATCGCCATCAAGCGCGGCTGGCCTACTGCGGCGCAAGCCTGCAACTCCGCCGTCTCCGATGGCCGTTTCTCATGTCCCAAAATCCCCATCCCCGCCCCGACCGCGCCAGAGCTGACGATCACTACCTCCTTGCCCAGCGCGCGGAGGGCGGCGATCTGCGCGGCCAACTGCGTCATCTGCGCCAGATCAGGCTGTTTGCGGCTGTCCGTGAGGACGCCGGTGCCCAATTTGACGACGATGCGGCTGGCATTGATAAGCGAATCGCGGTGCATACCGTCCCAAATCATGCCCAACCCAAAACACCGAAAGCAAAATGAAAATGAAAAGTCCAGGCTAACATCCCTTCATCGCCTCCGCCGCCAGCGCCGTGATCTTCCCCCACTCGTGCTGCGCCACCAGATCCCTCTCCGCCATCCATGACCCGCCCACAGCCGCCACCACCGGCAAGGCCAGGTAGGCCGGCAGCGTCGCCGCCGTGATGCCGCCAGTGGGCACGAACTTCACTCCCGTGTGCGCGAAAGGCCCCGCCAGCGCCTTGAGCATCGCAATCCCGCCCGATGCCTCAGCGGGAAAGAACTTCAGCAATTTGAGCCTCAAGTTCAGCGTGCGCCCGACTTCCGTCGGCGTCATTACCCCCGGAATATACGGCACATTCCGCGCCCGGGCCGAGGCCAGGACGGCCTCGTCCAAGCCCGGCGCGACCATGAATTGCGCCCCTGCGTCCGCCGCCTGTGCCGATTGATGCGGCGTCAGCACCGTGCCCGCGCCGATGGTCATCTGCGGCAGGTCCCGGCGGATTCGCCGGATCGCATCCGCCGCGCCCGCCGTGCGGAAAGTCACTTCCATAGTCTTCAAGCCCCCGGCCATCAGCGCCTTTGCCAGCGGGACCGCATCCTCGGGATTGTCAATCACCGCCACGCAAATCAGCCGTTGCTGCAAAATAAAATCCATAGTTTGAATTGGCTAAGGCCGATCCTACACCATCGCTGCCGGAAGTGAACTGCAGATTTTCGCGCGGAATTATTTGCCAACCCCGGCCCAATCGCATATTCTGGCGACTTATGAAAAGGATTGCGACCATGTCCCTGTTCCTTGTTCTCGCCGGCGGTGTTCTGCTTGCCGGGCCGGATGAGGACTATCTAAAGATCTACGATCAAATCCACAAGGCGGACGCCCTTGATCAAGCCCACCAATTCCCGGCTGCTGCCACGGGCTATCTCCAGGCCTTGCAAGCTCTGCAAAAATTGAAAGCAGAGCATCCATCCGCCGACGCTGCCGCCGTCGGTTTCCGCATTGAATACCTGGCGGCAAAGCTCAAGGAGCCGGACCTCCTCCCATTTGTTTCTTCCACCAACGTCATCCCGACCGCCGTCACTCCGTCCCTCCCCATGGCCGGGCCGCACCAGACCAACCTGTTCCAGGAACAAATCCGGCAATTGAACGAGCAGAACGCCCAGTTGAGAATGAGGCTGGAGCAAGTCAACGCGCAACTCAAAGAGGCTGAGTCTGTTAAGCCCGCCGCGGCCGCCCCGGGAGAATTGGAGAAGGCCCGGCAAATGATCCTCGACCTCGAAAAACAGCGCGACCTCCTCAAAATCACACTCGATCAGTTGAAGGTCGCCCCGCCACCCGAACCCAAACCTTCCGCCTCCACGGACGCGGACAAAGCGGCGCAGACGGAAATTGCCGGGCTGAAACAAAAACTCGTTGAAACTGAGAGAAAATTGAGCGACACCGCCGCGGAGTTGAGCAACTTGAAATCCCTCCCGCCGGCCCAGCCGCCTGTCGCTGAAAACCTCCAGCAACTCACCGCCGAACGCGACCTCCTCAAAAAACAACTTTCGGATGTTACCAAGGAACTGGCCGACATCGAAGCCCATCCCACGAGCGGCGCGGCAACCCCGTCTCCCGATCTCGCCGCCAGGCTTAAGCAGGCGGAGGCCGAGAGGGACGATTTGAAGAAGGAGGTCACGGCCATGGCGGTGGCCACCGGCCCGGGTACGGAAGTTGAACGGCTGCGCGCGCGCGTCGCCACCTTGGAAGCCGCGCCGGTTCCCTATACCGCCGAAGAACTGGCTTTGCTCAAAGCCGCCCCCAGCGTCCCCGTCCCCGCTCCACCCGTCGCCGTGAAGGAAATTCCGCTCGCCGTTACCTTGGCCCAGTTGCCCAAAGACACAAACGGACCCAGCCCCGCGACGCATTCGGCCAAAGACCTGTCCGCCGCCGCCAAGATCCTCATGCAGGACGGGCACTTGGATGTTGCGGCCAAGCGTTACGATGCCGCTGAAAATAAATATCTCGAAGTGCTTCGCGAGGATCCAAACAACCTCTATGTGCTCTGCAACCTCGCCAGCGTCCAGTACGACGAACGCCATCTTGACGATTGCGAAAAAACGGTGCGCCATGCCATCGAACTCGACCCGAATGATCCCGGCAGCCTTTATGTGTTCGGCGTCTTGCGCCACGCCCAGGGAAAACTGGATGACGCCATCGACGCCTTGAGCCGCTCCGCCCTCGCCAACTCAACCAACGCCGGCACCCAGTTTTACCTGGGCACCGTCCTGGCCGACAAAGGACTGCGTCCCCAGGCCGAAACGGCCTTCCGCAAAGCTCTGGCCCTTGCCCCGGAGTACGCCGACGCCCATTTCGCCCTCGCGATAGTCTATGCGTCGGAGACACCCCCCATGAATGCCCTTGCGCGCGCTCATTATTTAAAATCCGTGGATTTGCACCATGAGAAGGATGACACCCTGGAAAAATTGGTGTCCAGCGGCAATTAATGCGCCGCTAGTCCGCCTTGGCCGGCAACCGATTCCATCCCGCCCGGCCGCCTGGCATTCCCCACTTTGAAACCCCTGGCGCTACTGTGTTGTTCCGATCTGTTGCTCGGCGGTCAATTGACAAGCCGATTGCAGGACATGGGTTATCGCGTCCAAACCGTCCACGATCCCGCCAAGCTCCAGGAGGAATGCGAGCGCGAAAAACCGCTCGTCGTTCTGGCTGAAATTGCCGGACGTCCCGGCGCCTGCGATGCCATCGCCCTCGTCAAGAAATCCCCCGCCACAAGCCACATTCCGATCCTGGCCTTTTCCGCTTCCCGCGACAAGGCGCTGCAAGCCGCCGCCGAACAATCCGGCGTCTCCCTCCTTGCCGGCAACGCCGTGGTGCTGGAGCATCTTCCGCAGTTGCTCAATCAAGTCCTTGAGCTTTAACTCCTCCTATTTCTTCACTTCCACCGCCTCGAACAAACTCTCCAGGCTGTTGAGGGCATCCTTGGGAGGCGCGGGATTCAAATGCGCGCGCAAATAATCCAGGGCATCGGGGATATTCTTCACCGAACGCGGCAGCGTCGCGCCGCAAGCGTTGGCATGGCCTCCGCCCAGGAATTTTTCCGCCACCTTCAGCGCCTCTCCGTTCCGGCTGCGAAAGCTCACCACCACGGTGCTGTTGGCCTTGCGGAACAACGTCAACAAAACCGGATACGGCGTCACCTTCCCCTCCAGCAATTGATGCACGATCGCGTTGTTGTTCCCAACCACCGTCTCCACAAAGCCCACCGTCGGGCTGATCTGAGCCAGATTCCGCCGGCTCCACTCCAGTCCTATCGGGTCCTCAATCCGCCGCTTCACCGCCATCACCTCCAGCAGAGGATGGTCCAGCAGCCGCTCCAACTCCCCGCCGATTACCGCGTGCAAATTCCAGAACTGGTAAGTCTTGACAAGGTTCGCGTAATCGTTGGCCGCGACAAAATCCGGGTCCTCCTCCAAAAACAAATCCGCCACATTGCTCAAATGGACCAGCCGGTCCAGGGCCGCCGACCCAAGGCCCCGTTCCCGGCACAGTTCATAACACAGCAGCCCTGCCGACTTCGTCAAATCGTGTATCATCACCCCGTTCTTCGGCCGCGCCTCCGTCACATGATGATCCACAATCAGCCAATCCGCCTTGTCCAGCCGCGGTTCAAAACTCAAATCGCACACCCACGCCGATTTCTCCCGCATCTCCCGCAACTTCCACCCATTATAATTATACGCCTCCAGCCGCGTCTCCGTCTTGAACAGATGCCGCGCCAGCCGCTGCATCAGCAACCCGGAAAGAAATCCGTCCAAGTCGCTTTCATGCGTTAGAATGACCTCCGGCTTAGGCAAATTGTCCATGTCCTCAAACTATCCCGTCCCCGTTCAGCAAGCCAGAACAATCCCCAGCCCTTGAGCCTTTAGCCCTCGGCTTAATGCGAGCAACACTGGTGCGCGGGGGCTTCGAGCGTGTTCTCATTGGGCACGACCAATCCGCCCTCCAACAGGTAAGCCTCCACCTCCTCGCCGCTCACATCCGACAACATCTTCCCGTTGACCTCCACGCACGGGCTTAAGCGCTGCCCGCTCTTCTCAACCATCTCCTCCCGTTGCGCCGGGTCGTTCAAGATGTCCCGGTCCTCAAAAGGCAGTTCGTATTTCCGCAGAACGGCGCGCACTCCCTGGCTCCATCCGCAAGTGGTTTTCAAATAGGCAATAATCTTGGGCTTTTCCATATTCATTAATTCATTAATTTAGATAAACTTCTGCGACACGCCACAATCTGCCACACATCCCCCAAACCGCAACCCCCCATCCAAACGCGATCCCAGGTCGTTATTGGGGGGGAGCGCGGTTGTCCCGACCACCGCGTTCGGCGTCCCGCCGAAGGCTCCCCTCATGCAAACCAAGACAATCGTCCATCCGCAAAACGGTAGGGCGAGACTCCGTCGAGCCGTGATTCGATTTCCCTGGGAATCACCCTTCAATCTCGACAACTTATGAGGGTGTGAGACTCTGGGTGGAAATGGCTCCCTTCGAGGCTCGCCCTACGGTCGATTGGTAGGGCGACGCTCCTGCGGAGCCTATCGGTGTATGCTATTGGACCGGCAAGAAGGGGCCAGATCGCCCAAGAAAGGAAAGTTGACCTATGATTTGCCGGAAATGCGACAGTGAAGAATTTGTGCTGAAACCCGACGCCGTCCTGGAACAAGAGTTTCGGGGAGAGACATTCAACGTAGTGTCGCCAGTCTTGGAATGCGCGAATTGCGGCTGGCAGACATTGGCCGACGACCAACTTGACGAGCTGGGCCGCCGCACATCCGACGCCTATCGGGAAAAGCTCAACCTGTTGACGAGCGCCGAAATCAGGGCTTTGCGGATGTCCCTAAAAATGAGCCAGCGACAATTCGCGGACTTCCTGAGGATTGGCGAAGCGAGCGTGAAGTGGTGGGAAAACTGAAAAGTCCAGGACCCCAGCAGCGACGAATTTATCCGCCTGAAATGCATGGCGGCCACGGCCGACGCGAAATCCCTACTTAAGTCCCTCGGAGGGACATAGGTTGGGGGATCTCTCAAGGAGATGATTTTATCTTGCGATTTAGGCATTTTTTTGTTGCGCGCTTTACGTCACATACGTTACATTATCTGCGCATGGCCCAACATGGAAAATCAGGACGAATCGTCATTGACGTGGAACCCGAGTTGAAACGCCGGATCTATTCGGCCCTTTCCATTTCGGGCGGCACACTCAAAGACTGGTTTATAAAAGCGGCTGAAGATCTCTGCGAAGAAAAGCCGAAGCCAGTTCCGGCAGGTTCAGTACGCTACGGTCAGGCCGCAACAGCCGCGCCAGACTTGCTGAAAGAAGAGTATCAGCCCACTAAGAAATGTGTGGAAGCGGGCAATGGAAACGGGAGGGTGGCAAAGAAATACAATGTCGTTTCCATGTTTTCGGGGTGTGGAGGAATGGATCTGGGTTTTACAGGCGGCTTTGAGATCTTTGGCCTCCGTTATCGCACACTCCCATTCGAGATTATCTGGGCCAACGACCTCAATCCCGAAGCGTGCAAGACCTATGAGCGCAATCTTGGTCGTGAAATCCACCGTGGGGACATTTGGGAATTATTGGAGTCAATGCCAACAAAAGCTGACGTGATTATTGGTGGATTTCCATGCCAGGACATTTCAGTCAATGGGAAGCAGGCAGGCGTGAATGGTGCGCGAAGCGGATTGTATAAAGCCATGGTGGAAGCGATCAGGCGAATAAGGCCCCGAGTCTTTGTCGCTGAAAACGTGAAGGCATTGCTACGAAATGAGACTTGGCTGCGACAGGTTCTATCTGATTTCCGTTCTTTAGGATATGAAATAAGTTGCGAGCTCTACCGAGCCGCCGATTACGGAGTTCCGCAAACGCGAGAAAGGGTATTTTTTGTGGGGACCGCCCAGGGATTAAGACCTTTCACCCCACCACTGCCGGAAAGGAATGCGTCCACTTGGATGACAGCCAGAGAGGCCATTGGTGATTTGGAAGCTCTTGACGAGGCGCCTGGGATTAATCACATCTGGAGCAAGGCGAACATCAGTCCAGAGCAAGGCAACCGAAGGCTCTTGCCAGACCGTCCTGGATACACCATCCGGGCTGAATGCCACGGGAATATTCAATTCCATTATCGGAAGCCGAGGCGCGTTTCAATGAGAGAGGCAGCGCGAATTCAGTCCTTTCCGGACAAATTCATTTTCATGTCACGCTTGCGTGAGATCGAACGCCAAGTAGGCAACGCGGTGCCGCCCGTTCTTGCGTGGCACGTTGCCAACTCTGTCTTGAAATGCCTCGTGTGAGTGGCTTAAAAATGCAGATGTCACGTAGTAGCTTTCTCGTTCTTGAAAAGACTCTCGGACGGTATCCAGCCGACGGCGAGGCTATCTGCCCGCAAGAGCCATTCTTTGATCCTTCGTTCGGCTGGGACGGACCGTCCCCAATATTCGACAAAGAGCGCATCATCCAGTTTCGCAGCAGCGGACCGCATTTCCTCCTGAATATCCAACAGCGCCCGCAAAACGTAATTGCCACCTCTCTTTGAGTCGCTCCTCATAGCAACGCTTCCAGCCGAAAACAAATCACGGGCTTGTGGGCAGAGCACACCATGATACGTGAGCAGATACAGCGTCGCGTCGTCGTACTTGTGCTTTGAGCGAGATGGCTTCACAATTTCAGGACAAAGCAAAGCAGCTTCTGCTCGCAATTCCCGCTTTTCAGATTGCTCCAAGCTCATATAGAGCCGAGCTTGAATTGGGAGTGAATGTCCGCCTTCTGGCCGGTCTTCAAGCCACCACAACCTCTCGCCCTTTTTAAGTCGGCTTCTGGCGTATTTTCGAATGTGCTCCATCCTCTCAAGGATGGAAAGCTGGGCGAAATCTTTGTATGAAATTCCTATCTTGGCAAAGAGCGACTCCTTTGGGCGTATTTGGACTTCGAAGCGCGGGACGTGGGAGGTTCTCACATGAATCACGCAATTGTCGTATCTGTCCCAATCTACCGCAGGCTCACCTCCCATCTTACCGAAGACGATGTAAATATGTTCCACGGTCTGGCTGCGAGTGCTTTCAAAAACACTATTGGCGACACTTCGCCAAGTGTCGCCAGTCGTGAACTTGACCTCGACGCCGAATATGCCAAGCACTATGTCAGGAAAAACATACGGATGGGGATCGAAATCCACAGCGAGGCCATATGGCGAAACCAACCGCTGGAGAACCTCGCGCACCCTGGTCTCGAACTGAGTGGACTTGGCAAACTTCCCACCGGTACGACTTTCCGCAGTGAGTTTGGCGCAAAGTTCAGCGAGAATACTCTCGAAGCCTTCAGGTGTTAATTCTTTCACGGCGTCTCAATGGTTCGGCTGCGCTTTCTGGATTCGATATGAGCCTTTATCATCTAAGCCTTTCTAATCTAGCCGTTTCCGTGAGGCAAGGATAACCTTGAGGCGGCCAAGCATTTTGGACGGCCTCTTAAGCGCGTGTTCCCAGACCCGAAGAACCTCCCAACCGCACCTCCGGAGCTGACGAGTCACTTCACGGTCGCGTTTCTTGTTCCGGGCGATTTTTGGTTTCCAATAATTGCTTCGAGATTTGGGCATCCGGCAGTGCCAGCGGCAGCCGTGCCAAAAGCAGCCGTCCACAAAGACCGCAAGGCGCTGCTTGGGGAAAATGAAGTCCGGATTGCCCGGCAATGGGCGGTGCCTGCGCCAGCCCTTGATTCCGTGCGAGCGAAGGATTGAAACCAATTTCAATTCCGTGTCTTTGTTGCCTTTTGACCGGATGGCAGCCATGACTTGCGAGCGTTTGCGTTTGGAAAAGATGTCGGCCATTGGTGCTTTGGAAAATCACATTTCAGAAATCGTTGCAAAAACCCTTCATGGATTCGCCAGCGACAAAAACCACGGCGTCACCCCCAGCCCGCCCCAACTTCCCGGCTTGTGGTTGGCGAGAAATATCTTTCGCAGGGTTTCGTCGTAAGGCGCCAGCGCCGTCCACAAGACGCCCGGGCTGTCCTTCCACCGCGGGTTCGCCTCCCCTCCGTCCAGCCGCTGAAACGCCGCGCCCTCCATCTTCTTGTTCCACATGAAATCCCGGTTCGTCGCGATCAGACGCCCCATGTCCTCCTGCTCAAACACCAGCCCGTGCTCGCGCGCGCTGACTATCGCCTCCACATCAATCCCGTAATATCCGCCGTTGGGATGCACCCCCACCCAATGCTTGGTCGTGCCGTCGCTCTTGTAATCCCACGGCCCCGCCGGCTCCCAATAATTCCAAACATAGTATTGATCGTTCTCGCGCGTTTTCATCCGCGATTTCATAAGCCGAAACCACTTCTCCGCCCGCATCTTGTACGCGGCCTTCCCGGTGACATCGTGCAGCGCCAGCAGCCACAGCGCGACCGCGTTGGCCTTGTTGTCAGGATGCGAAAAGCCGGTCGCGGGATCGTTTCTCGTCGCGAAACCGTCGGTCCACCTGCCGGGCGACCCCCCGCCCGCGCCCTCGATGCCAAAGGGCTGGACGATGGTAATGCCGCCGCCGTTGGCCGCATCGCGCCACGCGCCGCGCTGGTCCCATTTCTGAAAAACCTGCTCGGAAAGCTTGACATAACTTTCCGCCTTCCCTTGATACTTCGCCTTGAGTGCGCGGTCCTTGAGGATTTGCCCGGCCATCAAGGTGACAGGCCGCAGCGCCATCGCCTCGCCCAAAAGGCTGTCGGCGCGAAAAGAATTAAGCTTGTCCGTGTCCGTTCCGGCGGCCTCCAGCTTTGGCCATCCAATGAAACCATCCGGCTCGGTGACGCCGCGGCGCACCCACGAATCCGTCCAATTCGCCAGCCGGTCAACCCACTCCAACTCGCGCGTTGCCAGCCAGCCATAATAAAAGCCGCTGAGAAATGGCGAGATCAGCCATCCGATTTCCTCCCCCGATTCCTTGTCGCAATACCGCGAGCGCATGTCACTGAGAATATAGTTCCTCCATTGCTCCAGCCACGACTTCGCCAGCGCCGGTTCCATCAACGGCGTGGCGCTCCCGGCCGATCCCGCCCACAGCGCGTTCCGGCCGAGCGTCTGCGCGGCGGCGAGGCCCAGCGCCGTGCCCGAAATGTTCTTCAGAAATCTGCGCCGGTTCATGCCATCCATGTTTCACCTTTCGCTGATCCGGGTCAAGACCATCGCTTTTTCTGCGGCATCCATTGATTTTATCAAATTGTCAAGCGCAGCCCTATCGTGCAAGACTCTCTCAACATGCGCCTGGACAAATGGTATCTCGACGCCGTCTTCCCAGACGGCACGGTTTGGTTCGGCTGCCGCGCCCGCCTTGAACTCTGGAACTGTCCCGCCATCCCGTGGTCCTGCGGCTGTTCACTCCTCCCCAACCGGCAGTTCCGCGATATTTCCCATCTCGGCTGGAAGGAGTTGCAGGAGCCATGCCTTGAT
>Ga0302320_10003038_pt1 | contig 39129 bp, 29 predicted proteins | sample Bog_T0_3_FD_202130 | JGI IMG/M metagenome (GOLD analysis project Ga0302320, IMG submission 202130) | Peat permafrost microbial communities from Stordalen Mire near Abisko, Sweden - Bog_T0_3 | ecosystem: Environmental > Terrestrial > Soil > Wetlands > Peat | place: Sweden: Abisko, Stordalen Mire... | reverse complement strand
GTCTTTTCGGTGGTGTTCAACCTGTTGGCAACTTTCGAAATGCACGCAAACTACCTCACCGTCACCGGCGACGCTCTTCTGCGAACGGAAAAAGTGAACGAAGCGGCCGTTCGATTCCAAAAAGCCCTGGGAATAGAGGCAAACGACCCTGAAGCCATCTCCGGCCTCGGCCACGTTCTTATGAAAAAGGGCCGGCTGGACGAAGCGATCTCCCAATTCCAAAAGGCCCTGCAATTGAAGCCGGACGCCCAGGCGGCTCGGAACAATCTTGGCATGGCGCTTGCGCAAGCGGGCAGATTGGACGAAGCGATCCTCCAATTCCAACAGGCTGTGCAAGTAAATCCAGACAGCGCACTGGTGCATGACAACCTGGGCAGTGCTTTATTGCGAAGAGGTAGATTGGACGAGGCGATTCTTGCTTTCCAAGAGGCGTTGGAAATAACGCCGAGTTTGGCGACGGCCCGCATCAACCTTGGCAGCGCCCTGGTGCAGCAGGGCAGAGTGGACGAAGGGATTATCCAGTACCGCCGGATCCTGCTGGTCACTCCCAACATCGCGGAAATTCACAACAACCTCGGCAACGCTCTGCTTCAAGAGGGAAAACTGGACGATGCCATCAGCCAGTTCCAACAGGCCGTGCAACTCAACCCGGACTACGCGCACGCCCAGGGCAGTCTCGGCAGGGCGTTGCTGCAAAAGGGGAGGATGGACGAAGGGATCGCTCAACTTCAAAGGGCGCTTCAGCTCGAGCCAGACGACGAGAAAACGCGTCTTGATCTCGGCAAGGCTTTTTTGCAAGAGGGCGCGGTGGCCCAGGCGATTCCCCAATACCAAAAGGCGCTGGAACTGAAACCGGCGGATCCGGCAATCCAAGATGTTCTAGCGTGGATGTTGGCGACTGCCCCGGAGGCATCGCTGCGCGACGGCAGCAAAGCGGTGGAACTGGCCCGGCAGGCCAATCAGGAAACCGGCGGAGAGAAACCGGTTATTCTGCGCATCCTTGCCGCCGCGTACGCGCAAGCCGGGCAGTTTCCCGAAGCGGTGGAAGCGGTGCAGCACGCCTTGCGCGTGGCCCAAGCGCAATCCAACACCGCGCTGGCCGATGCGCTGCAAACCGAATTGAAACTTTACCAGGCAGGCAGTCCGTTCCACAGCCCGTAAGATGAGCATTAAGATCATAAATCCAAAATCAAGAAGCGCATCAAAAAAGCGAAAAGTGGCGGCAACCAAAAGCGGAATCCCATGGACGCAGTATGTGGTTTTGGGGGCGGTCTGCGCGCTGGTGATTGGATTCTACGCCTGGCGCGCCCACTCGGGGAAGTTGGAGTTGTCGGGTTCGGGCGCACAGGACAGCTATTACAATCTGCTGGTGCGTGGTTTTCGCGACGGCCATCTGAGCGTGAAGCTGGAGGCGCCGCCGGATCTCGCCCAATTTGTCAGCGATGAGGACTGGTTGGACGATCATGGATTGCATGACCTGAGTTATTACAAAGGGAAGCTGTATTTGTATTTTGGAGTGACGCCGGCGCTGGTGCTGTTCTGGCCTTATGCGGCGCTGACCGGCCACTATTTGCTTCACAGGGATGCCACGGTGATTTTTTTCTCAGCGGGTTTTCTTGCGGGGGCGGCATTGCTGTGGGCGGTGTGGCGGCGGTATTTCAAGGAATGCGGCATCTGGGTGGTTGCGGCGGGAACGCTGGCTCTTGGGCTGGGCAACTTCGCGCCGGGAATTTTGGAGCAGTGTGATGTTTATCAAGTGGCGATCAGTTGCGGGAATGCGCTGACGATGCTGGCGGTTTGGGGAATTTGGCGCTCATTGCAGGATGCGAAACGCCGGTGGCGGTGGCTGGCGGCGGCGAGTCTGGCGTACGGATTGGCGGTTGGGGCGCGGCCGTCCTTGTTGCTGGGCGCGGTGATTCTGCTGGCGCCGGTGATTCAGGGGTGGCGGGAGAAGGGGCGGGTGTGGCCGTTGCTTGCAGCGGCATGCGGGCCGATCGTGTTGATCGGGGTGGGGCTGATGACTTACAATGCGTTGCGGTTCGACAATCCGCTGGAATTTGGACAGGGCACCCAGATGCCGATGACCGTCCATCAGCAATTCAGGATGCGCTTTCTGTGGTACAATTTCGTCGTTGGCTTTCTGGAGCCGGCGCGCTGGACGGGGCATTTTCCCTACGTGCATGACGCTGTGCTGCCTGTGAAGCCGGCGGGTTATTGGGATGTTGAACATTCCTTCGGGATTCTAACCACTATTCCGCTGGTATGGCTGGGGCTGGCCGTGCCGGCGGGATGGCAAGGCCGGCTGGAGGAGGAGCGGAGGATATTGCGCCTGTTCTTTGGGGCGGTGGCGGTGCTGTTCGGGTTGTGCGCGCTGCCGCTGGTATTCCACGATTCGATGTGCCTCCGCTACCAGGTAGAATATGCGTCGCCGCTGGTATTGCTGGGGGTGATTGGCGTGTTGGCCGTGGAGCGCGCGCTGGCGGCCCGGCTGGCGTGGCGGCAGGCCGCCCGGTGCGGGTGGGGATTGTTGCTGGCCTTTACAGTGGCGTTCAACCTGTTGGCCAGCTATGAACTGGACGCGGGCGACCACCAAAATTTTGGCACCGCCCTTCTGAGCAAGGGGAAAGTGGACGAAGCCATAGTTCAATACCAGAAGGCGCTGCAAATAAGCCCGGACTACACGCTGGCCGAAAATAACCTCGGGAACGCTCTCCTCAAAAAGGGCAGGGTGGACGACGCCGTCGCACTTTTCCAAAAGGCCCTTCGGATTGACCCGGACTACGCGGACGCCCATGTGAGTCTTGGCAACGTGCTTTTCCAAAAGGGGAAGGTGGAGGAGGCGATGGCTCAATTCCAAGAGGCGCTGCAAATAATGCCGAACTTGGCGGTCGCCCATAACAGTCTTGCCAATGCTCTTCTGGATAAGGGCCGGGTGAACGAAGCGATCGCCCATTTCCAAAGAGCGCTGGAATCCCAACCCGGCGCGATCGTTGCCCGGTACGGCCTCGCCAGCGCTCTCATGCAAAGTGGGCGGGCGGACGAAGCGATCGCCGAATATCAAAAGGCCTTGGAAACAGACCCGAAGTTCGCACCTGTCTATTACAACCTTGGCGCCGCTCTTGAGCAAAAAGGCAGGCTGGGCGAAGCAATCGTCCTGTACCAAAAGGCGCTTCAAATCAATGCGGCCGATCCTATGATCCAAGCCAATCTGGCTTGGCTGTTGGCAACAGCGCCGGAGGCTTCATTGCGCGACGGCGGCAAAGCAGTCGAACTGGCGCGGCAGGCCAACCAGGAAACGGGCGGAGAAAATCCAGCCATTTTGCACGTCCTAGCCGCCGCCTGCGCGGAGGCAGGACTGTCTTCCGAAGCGGTGGAAACAGCGCAGCACGCCTTGCGGCTGGCGGAGGCCCAATCCAACACTGTGCTGGCCGGGGCGCTGCAAACAGAGCTGAAACTGTATCAGACAGGCAGTCAGTTCCACAGCCCGCAAGCAGCGCGCTAACGTCGTTGATCCAATGTCAAAATACGTATCCAAAAAGAACAAGGTGGTGGCAGCCAAACCGGGAATCCGATGGGCGCAGTGCGCGGTTTTGGGAGTGGTTTGCACGCTGGTGATTGGGTTCTATGCATGGCGCGCCAATTCGGGACTGCTGGAGTTGATGGGGGCTGGGGCGCGCGACAGCTATTACAATCTGCTGGTGCAGGCCTTTCGCGACGGCCATCTGAACCTGGCACGTCATGTGCCGGCGGAGTTTGGGGACCCACCCAAAATGAACTGGGACGGGAATTACGGATTGGATGACCTGAGTTATTACAAAGGGAAGCTGTATTTGTATTTTGGGGTGACACCGGCCTTGATGTTGTTCTGGCCTTACGCGGCGCTGACCGGCCATTACCCGCTGCACAAGGACGCCGCTGTGATTTTCTTCTCGGCGGGTTTTCTGGCGGGGGCGGGTTTGCTGTGGGCGGTGTGGCGGCGGTATTTCAAGGAATGCGGGGTCTGGGTGGTGGCGGCGGGGATGCTGGCTCTCGGGCTGGGGAATTTTGCGCCGGCGGTTTTGGCGCGGTGCGATGTATATGATGTGGCGGTCAGTTGCGGGTATGCGCTGACGATGCTGGCGCTTTGTGGGATTTGGCTCGCGTTGCACAACGCGGAGCGCCGTTGGCGGTGGCTTGCGGCGTCCAGCCTGGCGTATGGATTGGCGGCGGGGGCGCGGCCGTCGCTGTTGCTGGGGGCGGTGATTCTGCTGGTTCCGGTGATTCAGGGATGGCGGGAGAAGGGGCGGGTGTGGCCCTTGTTGGCGGCGGCATGCGGGCCGATGATGTTGATTGGGGTGGGGCTGATGATCTACAACGCGATGCGGTTCGACAACCCGCTGGAATTTGGGCAGCGCTTCCAGTTGCCGCTGGCGACGCACGAGCAGTTCAGTTTGCGCTACCTGTGGTACAACATCCGGGTTGGCTTTTTGCAGCCGGCGCGCTGGGGCGGACATTTTCCCTATGTGGACAACATTGTGGCGCCTGCAAAGCCGAAGGGTTATTGGCAGCTTGTTGATGCGTTTGGGGTTCTGACCAATATCCCGCTGGTATGGCTGGCGCTGGCGGTGCCGGCGGCATGGCGGGTCCGGGCGGAGGAGGGGCGAAGGGTATTGCGGATGTTCTTATGGGCGGTGGCAATCCTGTTTGGGATGTGCGCGCTGCCGATGGTCTTCCACGATTCGATGTGTTTGCGCTACGAGTTGGAGTATGCCTCGCCGCTCATGCTGCTGGCGGTGGTTGGAGTGCTTGGGGTGGAACGCGCGCTGGCGGGCCTGCCGGCGTGGCGGCGGGCTGCCCGCTGCGGATGGGGATTGTTGCTGGCCTTTACGGTGGCATTCAACCTGTTTGCCAATTATAAATTGGAAGCGGACAAGTGCCAATTTTATGGCTTCGCTCTTTTTCAAGAGGGCAGAGTGGACGAAGCGATTGCCCAATACCAAAGGGCGCTGCAAATAAGCCAGGACTACGCGCTCGCCGCCGATAACCTCGGCAACGCCCTGCTTCAAAAGGGCAGGCTGGGCGATGCGGTCGCACTTTTTCAAAGGGCGCTCCGGATTGACCCGGATTGCGCGGACGCCCATGTGAGTCTGGGCAACCTGCTGATCCGAGATGGGAAAGTGGAGGAGGCGATGGCTCATTTTCAAAAGGCGGTGCAAATAATGCCGAACCTGGCGGTCGTCCACAACAGTCTGGGCAATGCGCTTCTGGACCAGGGCAAAATGGCCGATGCGATAGCCCAATTCCAAAAGGCGCTGGAAATCGCACCCGGCGCCGCGGCCGCCCACTTCGGCCTCGCCTTCGCTCTCATGCGAGCGCAGCGAGTGGACGAAGCGATCACTGAGTACCAGAAGGGCCTGCAATCAGACCCCAGCTCAGCGTCCGTTCGATCCAACCTCGCCTTCGCTCTTCAGCAAAGGGGCAGATTAGGCGAAGCGATCGCCCAATTCCAAAAGGTCCTCCAACTCAATCCCGCTGATCTGGGAGCCCGGTATAATCTGGCGTGGCTGCTGGCAACAGCGCCGGAGGCATCGCTGCGCGACGGCGCCAAAGCGGTGGAACTGGCACGGCAGGCCAATCAAGAGACCGGCGGGAAAAATCCGCTGATTCTACAGACCCTTGCCGCCGCGTGCGCGGAGACCGGGCGGTTTCCCGAAGCAGTGGAAACGACGCAATACGCCTTGCGGCTGGCCGAGGCGCAATCCAACACCGTGCTGACCGGGGCGCTGCAAACAGAGTTGAAACTCTATCAGGCAGGCAGCCCATTCCATAGTCCGCAAGAAGCACCTTGAGGACGTTGATCTGATGTCAAAAAACGCATCGAAGAAGAACAAAGCGGCTGCAACCATAGGCGCAATCCGATGGACGCAGTGGGTGGTTTTGGGGGCAGTCTGCGCGCTGGTCATTGGATTCTATGCCTGGTGTGCCAATTCGGGAGTGCTGGAACTGATGGGTTCGGGCGCGCACGACAGTTATTACAATCTGCTGGTCCAGGCTTTTCGTGACGGCCATCTCAGCTTGGAACGGCAGGTGCCAGCGGCCTTTGGGGATCCTCCCCAAATGAATTGGGACGGGAATTACGGGCTGGATGACCTGAGTTATTACAAGGGGAAGCTGTATTTGTATTTTGGGGTGACACCGGCCTTGATGTTGTTCTGGCCTTACGCGGCGCTGACCGGCCATTACCTGCTGCACAAGAATGCCACGGTGATTTTTTTCTCGGCAGGTTTTCTGATGGGGGCGGGATTGCTGTGGGCGGTGTGGCGGCGTTATTTCAAGGAGAGCGGGTTCTGGGTGGTGGCGGTGGGGACGCTGGCTCTTGGGCTGGGCAATTTCGCGCCGGCGGTTTTGGCGCGGTGCGATGTTTATGAAGTGGCGGTCAGTTGCGGGTATGCGCTGACGATGATGGCGCTATGTGGGATATGGCGGGCGTTGCACGATCAGCAACGCCGGTGGCGGTGGCTGGCGGCGGCGAGTTTGGCGTATGGAATGGCGGTGGGGGCGCGGCCGTCGCTGTTGCTGGGGGCGGTCATTCTGCTGGTTCCGGTGATTCAGGGGTGGCGGGAGAAGGGGCGGGTGTGGCCGTTGCTGGCGGCGGCATGCGGGCCGATGGTGTTGATCGGGTTTGGGCTGATGATTTACAACGCGATGCGGTTTGATAATCCACTGGAATTTGGGCAGCGCTACCAGTTGCCGCTGGCGGCACACGAGCAGTTCAGTTTGCGTTACCTGTGGTACAACATCCGGGCAGGTTTTCTGGAGCCAGCGCGCTGGAGCGGACATTTTCCCTATGTGGACAACATAGCGGCGCCTGCGAAGCCGAAGGGTTATTGGCAGCTTGTTGATGCGTTTGGGGTTCTGACCAATATCCCGCTGGTTTGGCTGGCGCTGGCCGTGCCGCTGGCGTGGCGGGGGTGGCCGGAGGAGGAGCGGAGGATGTTGCGTTTATTTTTGGCGGCGGTGGCGTTGCTGTTCGGGATGTGCGCGCTGCCGATGGTCTTCCACGATTCGATGTGTTTGCGCTACGAGCTGGAGTATGCGTCGCCGCTGGTGTTTCTGGGGCTGGTTGGGATGCTTGGGGCGGAACGCGCGCTGGCGGGCCGGACGGCGTGGCGGCGGGCTGCCCGGTGCGGGTGGGGATTGCTGCTGGCCTTTACGGTGGCGTTCAACCTGTTTGCCAACTATAAATTGGACGCGGACAATTGCCAATTCTGTGGTTTCGCTTTTTATCTACAGGGCAGATGGGACGAAGCGATCGTCCAATATCAAAGGGCGCTGCAAATAAGCCCGGACTACGCGCTCGCCACCGATAACTTGGGCAACGCCTTCCTTCAAAAGGGCAGGGTGGGCGATGCAGTAGCACTGTTCCAAAAGGCCCTGCAGATTGACCCGACCTACGCGGATGCCCACGTAAGTCTGGGCAACGTGCTTTTCCAAGAGGGAAAAGTGGATAAGGCGGCCGATCAATTCCAAAAGGCGCTGCAGATCAAGCCGAACCTGGCGATTGCCCACAACAGCCTGGGCATCGCTCTGCTGCAACAGGGCAAAGTGGCCGATGCGATTGCCCAATTCCAAAAGGAGCTGGAAATCGCGCCCGATGAGGCACCCGGGCACTACAGCCTCGCCTTAGCTCTAATGCAAACGCACCGGGTGGACGAAGCGATCACCGAGTACCAGAAGGGCCTGGCCACAGATCCGAACTTCGCGCCCGCCTGCATCAGCCTCGGCATGGCTCTCGAGCTAAGGGGCAGAGTGGAAGAAGCGATCACCCAATACCAAAGGGCACTCCAACTGACTCCGGCAGATTTGTCGGCCCGGAACAACCTGGCCTGGCTGCTGGCGACAGCGGCGGAGGCATCACTGCGCAATGGCGGCAATGCGGTGGAGTTGGCATGGCAGGCCAACCAGGAGACCGGCGGAAAGAACCCTGTCATTCTGCATACCCTTGCCGCGGCATACGCGGAGACGGGGAAGTTTCCCGAAGCAGTGGAAACGACGCAATACGCATTGCGGCTGGCCGGGGCGCAGTCCAACACCGTGCTGACCGGGGCGCTGCAAAGCGAGTTGAGACTCTATCAGGCAGGCAGCCCATTTCACAGCCCGGAACAACCGCGTTAGCAGGTTCGGCAACAGGGTTTCATCAGCCGCCGCTGAGCAGTTGCGGGTTCAGAAATGCGGCCTCGATTGTCCATTGCACGCTTGGCGGAACCATGCCGAGGGCGGATTTCAGGGTCTCAGTGTCCAGTGTCGTGTGGAGCGGCAACGGCTCGCTGTCAAATCCGGCTTGCGCGGCCTTGACCGGCATCACAAGCCGCGGGTCGGCCCCCATCGCACCGGCTCCAGCCCGCGCCGCGGCTTCGTAAGTAACATCCCGCTCCCCGGAAACTTGAAATATGCCGGGAAGCCGCCGGCCAGCGATCAACAGCAATGCGCTCACCGCAGAGGATAATGGCACGGGCGCCATCATCATGTCGGAGAAGGGTTGGATGCTCTGGCCGCGCCGAAGCGCTTCCGCCCAGGTTGCGAACAGCAAGGTTCGCGGCCCCAGAATTTTCGTGAACCGCACAATGGCGCCCGCCGCGCCGGACTGGCGCAACCGCCGCTCCGTTTCGGCTTTTTGCCGTCCATATTCGGTGACGGGACAGCAAGAATCGCGAGGAGAACGGAACGGAACAGAGCCGTCGAAGACGTGGTTGGTGGAGAGGAAGATGACGAAAGCGCCCTGGGCTTGAAGGTTCTTTGCGAGTTGCGAAATCCCTTCCACATTGATGCGGGCGGTTTGTGCCGGGTTGTTTTTGCAAGGCTGGACTCGGGCTTCCGCCGCGCACAGAACCGCCGCGGCCACGGGTTGCGGCGGACGCCATTGTTGCAGGTCCTCCGCCAGATCGAGGTGGAGGCATTGTTCATTGACATGCTCAGGCCGGCGAGTCGTGCCCATCGCAGACAAGCCCGCTTCCCGCAATCGCGCGAGGAGGGCGCTTCCCACCATGCTATCGGCTCCAACAACGAGGTAAAGCGGCTGGGATTGTGGCATAATCTCGAAAGCTCAGCGCATGGTGACAAGACATCTGCCGGCGCTTCCGCTCCTTACGGTGTCAAGCGCTTTATTAATTTCATCCAAGGGGAACCGATGAGTGATCTGGCCGTCGAGTTGCAGTTTTCCCTTTTGGAAAAGCCGCAGGTAACGCGGGATATCGGAAGTGGGATCAGTGTGGCCGCCTTCGCAACCCGTCAGGACTTTGCCGAAATGCAGGGGAAGGGAATGAATGGTAATGTCCTGATCGTGGCGGGGCACTCCCACCAGGATGGCGCGGCCCTGCGGCGCGGTGAGTTTGTAAGCCAGCTCGATCATGCGGACCTGACCGGTATTCTCGATGAAAACGTCCACGCCCGCCGGCCCGGCGAACTGAAGCAACTCCTTGCTTAAGTCGGACTTGCTCGAATTGATCACATGCGTTGCGCCGAACTTCCGTGCCGCGGCGAGTTTATGATCGTGAAGATCAATGGCGATGACCGGGTCCGCGCCGGCCATGGCCGCTCCCTGCACGGCGTTCAGACCGACACCGCCGACACCGAGCACGGCGACAGATTGCCCGATCTTGACCTGCGCGTCGTTATTGATCAGGCCCAGGCCGGTCGTGACGGCGCAACCCATGAGGGCGGCAATTTCGAAAGGGATGTCCTTGCCAATCGGGGTGACGCGATTCTCCGAGACGACGGAGTAATCGCTGAAGGTCGTGACCCAGCCGGAATTGACGGTGCGCCCTTTCCACTTGTATTGAGCCGGCTTTGCGTGGATGCCGATCCCCTTGCGCCAATGCATCACGACAGGGTCGCCTTTTTTGACATGCGACACGCCCGGCCCAATATCCACCACGATGCCGCCGCCCTCATGCCCGAGGAGATGCGGCAGATACTTGTCCGGTCCCTTGACGCCGGCGATCTCGCCGATTTGAGCGCCGCATATTCCGCTGCAATGGATTTCCACGAGCACCTGGCCGCAATCCAGCGGCGGGATTTCCAGTTCGTCCACGACGAGCGGCGAGTTGAGTTCGACCAAAATGGCGGCTTTGGCATTCATGGCGCGCTCCTACTCGAAGTAAATGAACTCGTAATCGCCGGTGTAGCCGAAATGCTGGTAAAGCCAGATCCACGCGGCGGTGTCATAGAGCGACTCGGCGGTGAGCGCCCAGCATTCCAGGTTGAACATTTCCTGCTCGTTGTGGTAGCTCTCGACGACGATGTATTTGGACTTGCCGACGCGTTCAATTTCGGCGAGGGCCGTCTTCAACTCGAAAATACGGAGGTTGTGAAGGGTGTTGAGGGAAATAACCAGGTCGAAATGCCGGTCGCCGAACGGATAGGCGTCCTGGGCGCGGTAGCCGAAAAGACGCGGGCGAATCGGTTCGGGAGCATCGGCCAGGCCGTGGAGGGAGACATCGAACCCGTGGAGTTCGGCCTGGGGAAGCAGTTTTTGGAACTCGTGAAGCAGATGGGCCTTGCCGCATCCGACGTCGAGGATTTTTGCGTCGGGCTTCAGGCCGTAGGCCGCGATCATCTTTTCGGCGACGACTTTCCAGCGTCCATCGTACTTGTAGCCGCCGTAACCGTAACGGCGGTCGCCGTCCCAGTAATCCTTTTCGTATTCCTTCGCTTTGAGCATGCAATGGACCTTGTCGTCCACCATGCGGGCGAGATAATCGCGTTTGGTCGCCCTGTGCAAAGGCGTAATAAAGTTCATCAATCGGCTCATAATAATTCAAACTGTTCGTCTTATTTTGAACGGGGGAGACTGGAATTGGACTTTGTTCCCCCATTCAGATACGGGGAGAATATGGGTTTTCCCTCTGAACATCAAAATAATTTGCCTGGCGGGCTTCTTGCGGGTCGCACGACAGAATTCTTCTCCCTCCCCTCCACAGACTTGTGGAGGGGAGGGCCGGGGAGAGGAGGTTCTTATGGTGGTTGTGTCAAGATGCGCCCTCATTTCCATTGGATTTCAACCAGTTTCCAGGAGCCTCAATGGGCGAGCCAAATCTTGCCGGGTTTGGCGGCAGCCTGCCGGACGTCCAGTCCACCGTCCAGTCCACCGCAGCCTTGGCGAAGGTGGAAGGCCACGCGAAGGTTGGTAGGGAGACTCTGTCGAGCCGTGATGTCCGCCGTCCTGTCCCCCGTAGGCCACGCGAAGGTGGAAGGCCCGGCGAAGGCGGATAGTCTGTATCCGGCTGCGGGAATACGGAACACATTGGCATGGGACTTGAGGATGACCCGGCCATTGCATACGCTGCACGTCTGGGCCTGCTTAAGTGGGCCGCCCCTCCCTTCCGCCTTCGCTCTTGGGAGAGCTACTGCGGACAAGCCGGGCCTTTTCAGTCCGAGCGAGATGACATCGCGGCCCCGGCGTGACCCCTGCTTCAATCCGGCGGCTCTTCCATGCCGAGTTCAATAACGCGCGCGACATCACGACGGCCATCCAAAACCCTCTCAATGCTGACCCCCTGTTGGTCTGGAATGTAATAAATCACAAAATTCGTTCTGCTTAGAACCCAGAACCGCAAGGTCTTGTGCCGCGCAGCCCACTTGGGATGAGGGCCTGCCAGAGGATGTTGTAGAAGGAACCTCGTGGTTTCCCGCGCCAACTCAAGAAATCGCTCCGCCGCCTCTGATCCTTGCCGGGCGAAAATGAAGGCGAAGATGAGATCAAGATCAAACTTCGCGCGGTTGCTGATCCGGACTTCCATCTACCTTCTTCTCAGCTTCCCTGCCAGTTTAGTCCCACGTTCGCGAATACCCTCCCAAACTGGATCGGTCAGCGGGAAATGTTCGCTCTTTATTCCCTCGTCAATGAGGGCATCAAATTCTCCAGGGTCCGGCGGGTCGTAAGCCCTCAAAACCACCAACTTCCCGCCACGGGAAATGACCGTCGGATGGCCTTGGAGGGCGGCGTCGGCCAGCCTCCCAAGGGAACTTTTTGCTTCGCTAAGACTGCAAGTCTTCATTTTGATTCAAAAATAGTCTGTTTTTGGACTGGGTCAACCTCAAATATCCGTGTGCAGCAGTGTGAATCCAATCTTGGCCCAAAAGAACCTCTTGGCAAACGCCAAAACACGCACAAACACGGTTGACGCCTTCGCGCCCCTTCGCTGCCGGGTTTGGTGGCAGCCTGTCCGCCGTCCTGTGCGCCGTCCAGTGCAGCATAGGCCCAGCGAAGGTGGAAGGCCCGCCGAAGGAGGACGCTCTTCCAAGGGGAACCAAACGGGTCAGGCTCGACGAAGCGGGATTGAGAAAACGACCCAAACTATGGGTGACCCCTGCTAGACCCCTACCACAGTTGGCGACTATTTTGGGGGCCGGAGGCACTCCGGTTCCTATCGCGACCGTTCATTTGTTGCCGCCTTGATCAGGCTTTACAAGAAGAACACGCACGCCTTCGGCTCCTGGCAAAAACCCACCGCTGCAAACCTGATTGGCGTCCACACTCCCCGCCGCAGGCACGCAACTGATGATGAACCAGTCTGAGCGCTTCTGGAGGGTTAACCCCACAGGGTTGTGCGAATCAGCCGGTATGGCGTTGGTCGCCCAGGGAACCGGAGCGAATCTCATTTCCTCGCCGCGTGGCGGAGGCGGTTCACGAGCCACGGTGGGAGCTTTGCCCGGGACCGCCTGGAAGATGAATTTGAGGAAACATAGCTCGTTCATGACGGAATAGCTCAAGTTAATGTAGGTGCGGTTGGTGCCGGCATTCGCTCGTAACGGCACCTGCCCCGCCATTTCATAAAGAAAGAGCGTGTGCCTCTCGTCTATTCTCTCGCGCCCTTGTTGGGAGACGGCAAGAAAAGGCTGCTTCGGCAGAATTGGGTCAAACAGAACATCGTATTCCTTCTGCCCAATAATGTTGCTCAAATCCAGTTCGTTGGTGCCGGTCCGCACTTGCGCGCCGAAGTTAAGGAAGTAGTTAGTCGGAAATTCGTTCGTCCCCTCCTCGAAAATGGCTGTCAACAATCGCACCTCGAAGTTGGTGCCATTGGCATCCAGGGCCAGCGTAATTCCCAGAAGGTTAAAGCTGTGGTTCACATCCAGGAGGCGCACGTCCGCTTCCCCCCAATGGTCTCGAAACATCATCAAACCGGTCTCGGTGTTGGTTCGGACCGTCAATTCCGGGGGCAATAGCCGGGCGGCGGCAGGTTTGGCCTCCGCCGCTTTGGCAGCTTCCGGATCGGCGCTGAGCAGCAATTTCAATATCGGGGTGCGATCTTCGAACAACATCGAGTTGGGATCCATCGCCAGTTGCAAAGCGGTCTGGCCGGCTCGATTGGTGGCCTTGGGATCGGCGCCGCATGCCAGCAAAAAACCGGTTTCCATGACCACGCCGTCGGGGGGTTGCGGCCAGTCTGGGTGTGAATTATGGGCCATGGGTTCCAAGTAGCGCGCTTTGCGAGGATCCCGCCCCATCCGCGCAATCCAGTTGCTGGGAGGATACGTCGCGATAAACGGAAAAGCATGAACGACGTAACGCTCCAGGACGGTGTTGCCATCGGGATCTCTCGCATTCACGTCCGCGCCGCTGTCCACCAGCAAGGCGACCGCCGAAAGGTAGCCTTTCTCGAAAGCCAGAACCAGCGGAGTCAGCCCCTGTTCGTTATGGGCATTCAGGGTGTTGGTGGCTTCAACCAGCGGGATCAGGGCATCAAGATTCCCGCTCTCAGCGGCGCGGTGAATCGGCAGAGTAATCCCGCGGCCGGCTGGCGCCGGCGTCTGAGCTTGGGCCGGGCCGGCCAGGAAAGCGCTACAGATGAAAAGGCTGGCAAGTCTCAAGCCTCCGGCAAAAACAAACCACCGTTTGGTCTTCATGTTGACAGAGTTCCTTTGCACCGTCAGTATTACCTCAGAAATCACCAGCCACGTCAAATGAAAAACAGCTTGCAGGCGCCCGCGGCTATTGCCGTAGTATTTGGCGGAGTTCCGGCTCGCGTTCCTGGCTCAATTGGATTACAATTCCAATGCAGGCTGAGGAGTTGACAGAGGACTTGGAAATGCTTAATTAAATGCAAGGCCACACATGAAAAAGCTCTCCGAATTCGTATCCTTCGTTGTCCTTCTATCTGGGCTGGCCCTTGCCGTGGGCGGCGCGGCTCCAGCCAGCACCAATGAACCCGCGCCGGCAACGGTGCCGTCTCGATCCATGCTGGGGATGGGCGGCATCGTTACCACGCCGGAACGCAAGGCCACGCCGCCGTTCCACGGCACGAATTTGCCGGCGCCGCCCAAGCAGAATTCCGCCTGGAACGCACCCGCGACGAGCTTGCCCTCCAATTATCTTTCCGCCTCGACCACCTTGTTTGAACAAGGACTGGCGGATCCGCGGGGTTGCGAGTATCGGGAGATTGAAGTTGGAACCGGCAGCGTTTGGCGGGGTGACGGCGGGGTGGTCACGACTCACGGCTGGGTTCTGCCCGAAACCAATTCAGGGAACTTTGCCGTCTGCTGGAATGGAGTGGTCTATCCAGTGGTCAACGTCGGCTCGATGGTGGATTTGACGGCTGACGTGGCCAGCTTGGTGACCAATGGCCTTGGCTCCCGTATGAGGCCGACCGCGGAGGGGGCTTTCATTTCCCCGACGTCTCTCCTTGGCCTAAAGGGCTGCCTTTTGCTGCGACTGGGCAGAAGCGATTTGGCGGTTGATTGTTGGCAGGCCCTTGCTCGCCGAAGCCAGGACTTTCAGAACGGCCTTGGCTTGCAGGCGCCAGGCTCCGGTCCGAATCCCACCAACACGGCTGTTTCTTTGCCTGATACTGATCCATATCTTGACTGGGCGGGCGACTGGGCCTGGACGCTGTTTGAGCGTATGGTCTGCGCCCATGAACGCGGCGACGAAATGTTGGCACTGCTCACCGCGCGCCAACTTTCAGAAGCGCAGCCGAAAATCGAGACGGAATGAGCGCGCCGTGGATTTCCGCGTTCGCCTGATAATTCCCCTGGAATGTACTCGCCCGCTGCCGGAGCGCGCCCGCATGAAAAGGAACCTCCCTATCTGGATTTTCTGGGGCAACTACCTCAAATTCTCGCTGACTTGGAACGACGGCATAGTGAAGGCGAGCATGATAATGTAGCGGTGAACGGACTGCCCAAGATCGCAAACCAAAACGACCGCATCGCTGCGTTAATTCGCGATCTGGATTTGGTGGAAGCCCGTCAATGGAGCCAGCCCGGTTCGGTGAACCTGTTGGATGATCCGGTCGTTTCGGCGCTCACTAAGGAAGGCGATCCCGCCGTCGAACGGTTATTGGATTGTCTGGAGAACGACCAGAGGCTTACGCGCTCTGTCGGATTTGGAAGGGATTTCTTCCGCGCCCGCCGGGTGATTCGGGTGGCCAGCGCCGCCGAGGTGGCTTTGGAGGACATTTTACACGCCCATTTTGAGGGCGGTGCGCCGGAAATTCGCGCGTATTGGAATCTCAACAAAGGATTGAAACTGGAAGACCGCTGGTACGAGGTCCTCAAAGACGATTCCGCCGGCGTCCGCTGGCTGGAGGCGGCGGCGAATATCACTCAGCCTGTGAATGTAACGGCCTCTGCGGGCGGATGGACGATGACGAGGCCGGTTCCAACCAATGCACCCATCCCCATGCGGGGTGAAGTTCTGCGGAACAAAGCCAACCCTTCAGTTGCTGAACTATTGGCCAAACGCGCGCTGGAAGTTCCGGCCAATGATGCGGAACACTACGAACTTTCCACCGCCTGCCAACTCGGATTCGACTTGATGGAGTGGGATGCAAAGGCGGGTTTGCCTGTCGCCAGAACATTAGTCAAGCGTGTCAATCGAACGTTGGATTATTCGACAGGATCTGATGCTTCCCGCGGGAGCCAGGCTGCTTTTGGCCGGAACGAGTTGGAAACCCGCTTCGCCGCGCTATTACTGGCTTGTGTCAAAACGGGCGATCCAGGGTTTATTCAGGACTACTCGACTTGGGTGATGACCACTACCCCAAATCGGGACGCTTTTAATTGGAAGGACTGGCTGGAACCGTTGCGACTATACCGGACCAACGAGGTCATGCGGTCAACAGCGGAGGCTCTATTCGGCGACACCAATTCGCCTTGGAGCCGGCTTCCATGGGAATGCGCCTGGGCGGAAAATCCCATCCAAACCGATCTGGTGGAAATTCCTGCATTTCGCAAGATGGTGGGACGCGAACTGGAAAAAACGAACCACTATGGCTCAATCACCTGGCAAGCCCAGGACACGCTCTACTTCCAAGGCACCAACGGGGGCAGCCAAGGTTATGAGGCTTCGCGCCTCGAAGGCGGGCCGCCCGCCGTGGGAACGACCGCTGAAATCCGCTACTGCGATTGGATCGAACTGAATTGGTCGCAAAAGAGGGAATCTCCCTCCTTTAACCCCTTCGCGCCGCTCCAAAAACGTAACGCAGCCATCGAGAGAACCAAGGCGTCCTTGCGACAACCATGAATCCGAAACCAGCTCTCCGGCATCAGAGGAACCGCTCCATAACAGGTCACCCATTAGGGCACTGGTCAGTTAATGGTATTGTAATATCGCCCTTGGAGCGCCGGTTCCGCTTTGGAAATGAGTGAGTACCGCGAATTGACTGAATATGAAAGTTCGGAATTTTGCATCTGCGTCAATCTGCGTCCATCTGCGGGCAAATGTCTTTGCCTCTTCTTTTGGTCATTGGCTTCCGCCGGAGAAGATCTTCGCGGAAACGCATGAACCACAATATGTTGTGGTTGGGGTCTCTTGCGGAGAATCACTTTTGCCAGTCCTATAGGCTGCACGGTTATCTAAACCGGTCTCATGGCTGCTCTCAAATTGTAACGGCAGGCAACGTTACAATATAACGGGCGGGGAAGTTGTAAGTCGTTGGTAATCAACGGGTTTACCGGTGTGGCGGGTGTAGCGGCGGTCTATGACCGTCGCAAAGGAACCGTTGGCATGGCGACCGCCCTGTGCCCCGCCGTGTAACGGCATGTAACGGTTATGTAACGGGTCGAAAAGGGCCGTCTCTCATAGGTAATGTAACGGTGTAACGGGTGTGCCGCCGGTTTCCCCCCGGCGCAAGGCTGGCAGCAGTACTATGAACCACAATATGTTGTGGTTGGTGTCTCCTGTCGGGCCGCTTTTAAAGCGTTGAGCACAGCGGCAGCGGCGGCGGAGGCGGTGATGCCGTATCGCTTCATCAATCCGGACTGGGAGCCGTATTGATCAGGGAAAACGTCGGGGATGCCGATGCGTTTGAAGCGTTTGGCGGGATTGAACCCGGCTTCGGCGATGATCTCCGCGACCGCGCTGCCCAAACCGCCCACGAGGGTGTGCTCTTCGATGGTGAGAATGACCCGCACCGGCGCGGCCTTTTCAAGAAACGCGGCGGCATCCAGCGGCTTGAGCGTGTGAACGTGAAGCACGCCGGCGGCAACGCCCTGCTTTTCCAGTTCCGCGGCCGCTTCGAGCGCCACTTGGAGACAGATTCCCGTGGCCACAATCAGCGCGTCGCGTCCGTCGCGAATCGGGATCGCCCTGCCGATTTCGCACGGCAGATCGGCGCGGCTGACAATTGGATCGCCGCCTTTGCCGAGGCGAATATAAACCGGGCCGTCCACATCAAGGGTCTGCCACATCAAGCGGCGCATTTCATCGGCATCGCAGGGCGCAAGGATGGTCATGTTGGGCACGGCGCGGAGAATGGCGATGTCGTCGGTCGCGAGATGGGTCGGCCCCAGCGGCGCATAGACCAGGCCGCCGCCGCTGCCAATGAGCCTGACTTTCGTCCTGTGCAGCCCGAGGTCGAGGACGATTTGCTCGAAGCACCGCCGCGTGAGAAAAGTGGCGATGGTGTTGATATAGGGGATTTTGCCTTCCAGAGCGAGGCCGGCGGCCATCGTGACGATGTTTGCCTCGCTGACGCCCTCCATCAGGAACTGGTTGGGCAGCTCGGCCTTGAGTTGCTTCAGCGTATCCGGTCCGAGATCGGAGCCGATGAACACGACGCGCGGGTCGCGTTTGGCCAGTTCGTAAACCATGTTGAGCGAAGTTTTGCGCATTATTCACCCTCGATGGCGGCCAAAAGGGACGCGGCCTCCGCGCTGCTGACCTTGGTCCGGTGATGCCAGCTCAAGTTGCCTTCCGTAAAACTTGCGCCCTTGCCTTTGATCGTATGGCAGATGATGGCCGACGGTTTGCCCGGCGCAAAAGGCACGGCGGCTAGAGTGCTCCTCAAGGCGCCCACGTCGTGCCCGTTGACTTCGCGGACAGAGAACCCGAACGCCTCCCACTTGGCGGCCAAAGGCTCCAAACCCTGCACCTCGGCAATCGTGCCGTAGGTTTGCTGTTTGTTGTAATCAATGAGCAGGGTGAGCTGGTCGAGCTTGTGTTTGGAGGCGCAGAGCGCCGCTTCCCAGATTGTGCCTTCGCTGCATTCGCCGTCGCCCATGACAATGAAGACGCGATGGGCGCGCCCGTCGAGTTTTGCGGCAAGCGCGAAGCCAACGCCCATCGAAAAACCGTGGCCGAGACTGCCGGTCGAGGCCTCGACACCCGGCACCTTGCCGTATTCGGGATGGCCGCCCAGAATGCCGTCGGCGGCGCAAAACTTATCCAATTCCGCCTCGGGGAAAAATCCCTTGTCCGCCAGGATCGCATAGAGCGCGAGACAGCCGTGGCCCTTGCTCAAAAGGAAACGGTCGCGGTCCGGCCGGCGCGGATTGCGCGGGTCGAATTGCATCACGTCATCGTAGAGGACGCGCAGGATTTCAACAACTGAAAAGGCCGCGCCAAGGTGCCCGCGGCCACCCGCGGCGAGCGCGCGCACGATCATCCGGCGCAAGCTCTTCGAGCGCGAATCCAGCGCGATGGCTTCAGGGGTGGCCGGGGAAATCGTGGCAGTCATTCTTAACTTGGGCGAGCATGTGCCGCGCCTTTTCGAGCTGGGCGTTTTGGCTCCGGGTCGTTTTCGCGCTGCCGTCAGCAAAGCAGCGGCGCGCCAAATGGTCAAGGGTGAACTCATTGAGCAAAATGGCGCACCACTTCAGTCCGAACAGGGGATAAACGGCGCGGACACGGTGGGGAAGGTTCGGGACCCCGGGGAACGCCGCCATCATGCCCGTAAAAACCCGTTGCCGGAGCGCGGCCGGCAATTGCATGGCCGGATGGAGGCAAAAATCGGCGACCGTCTTCGCAGGGTCGTCCCAGCCAAAGTATTCGAAATCAAGGAAAACAAGCCGCCCGTCCGCGCCGCGCAACGCGTTGTGAAATCCGAAATCCGATGGACTCAACGTCCACTGGGACAAGGGAATCTCGGTATCCGTGGCGATGCCGGATTGGCGGCAAAGATCGCGGCACTGTTGTACGGCCAGTTTCCGAAATGGGAGGATTTCATTGCGCAGAAAATCCGCCAGTTCCGTCTGGCCGGCGGAGGCCTCCTCAAGCCTGCGAAACCGGCTGTCGAGGTTTTCGAGAATCGCCGCAATGGAAAAGCACGCCTCCGACGCGGCGGGAAGATCCCCGGCCCTTCCAGAATCGGCGATGGCTTTCAACGTCCTCAGAAACGCCACGGCCTGATCAATTTCCGCTTCGCCGGCTTCCCCGGGGCGCAAAGGCTGTCCGGCCGCAAATTCATAGGCCGCGATGCCATGCGCGGCGTCCATGGCCAGGGGCATCGGAATCTCGCGCAGACCTTCGCTTCGCAAGAACTGGAGCGCGCGGAATTCGCAGCCCATGCGGTCGCGTGGGTCGTGGGTGGACTTGAAATAAGCCTTCACCGCGACCGCCGGGCCGTCCTCGCAATCCACGCGAAAGACGCGGCTGTTGCGTCCGCCCTTCAGTTGTTGAAGCGTGCGCGCTTTCCGGTTCAAATCGCGAAAGAGCATCTCGCGGATGTTCCGATCCAAATCAGGGTCGTGGGTCATCGAAAAAATAGCGTTCCAGTTCCCGCCAGCTTGCGAAAGTCAGCGGCGGCGCGCCGGAGCCACCGAGAGGCGCGCCGTGCGGGGCGAAAAGCAGCTTCCTGGTTTCCGGAGGGAAATCGTCCCGCGTAAAGACCTGGGCGAGGTCGTCTATAAAATGCGTGCAGCCCAAGGCTCCGATGCGCTGAATCTTCTCCGCGCGAGTGCACTCGAAAAAAACATCGTCGCGGGAAAGGCCGAAATCCGAGAAAAGGCCTTTCGCTTCCAGCAATTCGAGCGCCGACTGCCGCAAATCCACGCGTCTGCCGTCCAGCAGGGCGAAACGTGTTTTGTGGGAGACAATCTTCAATGGGATGCGGAACCCGGCGCAATGCCGGAGAAAAACATCCGCGCCGTCGAACAACGTGGCGGCTTGAATGCGCGGGCCATAGACGATGACCTGCAACCGCGTCCACAGCCTTTCCCCGTCCGGCAAGAGTCGGATCGCCTGCTTGATTTGTTCCTTGTTGCCGGGGACGGACGGCTCGATCAGCCCTTCCTCGCGGGCGGCGAGATGAAAGAGCCGGTCATAACAAACGAGCGTGTTGTCGAGGTCAATGCCGATGACGAATGGAAGGGGCACACGCTTTACTTCGGAGGCGGGTTGATCTTCAGCATATCCGTCAAATACTGCGCCAGCGCGGCGTGAACGATTTCGACCGGGCCGTACTCGGTGGATGGGACGTAAAAATTGACATCGCCCGTTTGCCGCAACGGATTGTCCGGGGCGAAGGCCGACAGAGTGATGATGCGGCAGCCGGTCTCGCGCGCGGAACGCACGGAACGCAGGATGTTCTCCGAGCGGCCGGAACTGCTGATCGCGATGAGAAGATCGCCCGCGCCCGCCCAGAGCTTGACAAGGGATTGGTAAGCGGACTGGTAGCCGTCGTCGTTGGCGAGGGCCGTCAGGAGCGGCTGTTCGGTGAAAACCAGCGTCTGCAACCCGACGGATTTGCACAGATCGTTTTGCAGGTGGCTGGCAATCGCCGCGCTGCCGCCGTTGCCGATCACCATCGCTTTGCAACCGCTGGTTTTCGTCGAACGGATCAAATCCAGCGCGGCCTTCGCGCCCTCCTCGGCGGGGAGGATTTCGCCGGCCGCGTTCCGAATTTCCACGCTGTCGAACAACCGGGTCAGGTCCCGGAGATAGCTGGTGAGTGTGGCGCTCATTTTAGAATGGTCTCGATGTGTTTGAACAATGGAACGCGCTGGATGGACCGCTGGCTGGCGACCATGCCGACGGCCTGCGCGCCGACGATGCTGGCCGCGAACGCCGCCACGTCCATCGGCGCTTTTTGCGCCACGCAAAGCGACGTGAGCGCAAACACCGCATCGCCCGCGCCGACGCGGTCCACGATGTGGCTTGTAAAGGCGGGCGCTTCGAAAAAGCCGTGTTCACGGTCGAAGCTCAGACAGCCCTCCCTGCCGCGAGTGATGATGACGCGCTTGCAGGAGAGCCGTTCGGCGACCTGTTGGGTGAGTTTCCGCAGATCCTGGCGCCGGCTGCGGCAATCATGCCGGAGTTCATCCTCCGAAATGCAGATAAAGTCGGCGCGCGGGTATTTGGAAATGGTGTTGAAGCCGCGATTGTGGGCGTTGACCTGGGTGTTGACGGCGAGGAAGGGCGCCCGGTCGGCGAGGACCTTGACGGCGCGCGGGTCCAACATGCCATGTCCGAAATCCAGCGCCAGGGCCAGATCGTACCGCGGCAGCAAATCTTCGAGCATCGCGGAAAGCTGCTTCGAGACCGTTTCGTGGCTTTCCTTGTCGCTGATCTCATAGACCTCAAATAATTTCTGGAACGGATAATTCTCGACGAAGCGGCGCTTGACGATGGTTGGCTCGCCCGGAAGGCTGAGGAAGGTGGTTTCGATCTTGGGGTTCAAACTGGAACGGATGAAATCCTCATGCGAATTGGCGGTGCCGAGGCAAGTGAGCAGATGGACGTGATCGCAAAAGGAGGCCAGATGGTTGGCAGCGACGAGCGTTCCGCCGGCGAAGCGCTCGGTGCGCAGATGGCGAGCGGCGAGGATCGGCTCCTTGCCGGATTTTCCCATCGTCTCGCAATACGCGTATTCGTCAATGATCGCTTCCCCGACCAGGAGGACCTTCAAGTCCCTTGCAGCGCGGAGGTAGCCGATGACTTCCGAGGCCGGATGACGGGAAGCGAAGGCTGAGAGGTAGTCGGTGGTTTGTTTCGGATGAGCAGGGAAATGCCGGTTGAGGAGGCTGGAGGAACTGAATGTGATGTCGTCGGTGAAAACAAGGCGGCCGCCGGCGGCCTCGACGGCTTGCTGTTCAGGGACGATCAGGCCGGTGACGTCCTTGCCCGCTTCGCGGTACTCGGAACCCTTGACATAGATATCGGGCTTGAGCAATTGGATGGTTTCAACGGCGCTGGGCCAGCGGTTGATCGCGACGATGTCCACGCACTCGAGCATGGCGAGGGCCTCAACGCGCAGCGCTTCGGGAAAGGCAGGACGCCCCGGTCCCTTGTTTACGAAACGGTCCGGCGTGACGGTGACAACGAGCAGGTCGCCCAGCGCCCGCGCGGCCTTGAGATGGCGCAGGTGGCCGATATGCAACAGGTCGAACACGCCGTGACAGTGGACGACCTTGCGCCCCGCCTTGCGCAGCGGCGCAAGGCTCTCAACGGCTTCTTCGAGGCTCTTGATTTTTCCGGCGGGAGTCATGTGTAAGGAGTTCCTCGACGTTTCCAATGGAATGGAATCGCCAGTCTTTGAGATTCAACCCTTTCAGGGTTGATTGACACGCGTGCGAGAACCCAGGGTAGGCCTCTCAGAATCGGCCAACCCTGGGCTGAATGAGCCAATCCCTTTGGGATTGAAAAGCCTCTCTGACCGGGGTTGCCGGTGAATCCGCCTCCGCCGATGACGACCGCCGCGCTCATTGGATGCCAAGTTTTTTCACGGCCCGGACATTCACGTAATTGTCGTTGGTCATGCTGTCGGGAAATTTCCCGGCCTTGAACGCGCGGCACAAATCACGGACGGCGTCTTCGATGGTGCGCTTGGGCTTCCAGCCGAGCCGCTCGGCTATTTTCCGCGACGAAATGTGATAGGAGCGGTTGTCGTTGGAAACGGCGGTTTGAACGCCGATGGGCGCTTTTTCGGGATACTCGTCCTCGACGACGCCGCGCACAAATTCAGCCAGTTGAGCGACGGTGTGATTCTCATAGCCGGCGTTGAAGGCGTGGCCGGCGATGAGTTCCTCCGGCATTGCGAGCCACTGGGTGTAAAGATCGGTGATGTCCTCGATGTGGACATTCGGTCTCTTTTGAGCGCCGCCAAAGACGGTAATGACGCCTTTGCGGACGGCGTGGTTGGTTAGGATATTAACGGTCAGATCGAACCGCATGCGCGGGGAGACGCCGCAGACGGTCGCGGGCCGGATGACGGTGGCGACAAATCCGGGGGATTGGTGGCGGAAGAGAACCGGCTCGCAGAGGCCTTTGTAATTGTTGTAGTCGGTGAGCGGCACGAACGGATGTTCCTCGGTGACTTCCGGCGCGTCGCTGACGCCATAAACGGAGCTTGTGGAAACGAAAAGGAACCGCTTCACGCCGGCGGCCTTGCTCGCGAGAACCAGCGGTTCGAAGCACTCGTAATTGATCGTGCGGCTCAAGGACGGATCGAGATCGAAGCTGGGGTCATTGGAAATGCACGCCATGTGGATCACGAAGTCCGCGCCCCTGACCTCGCGGGAGTACTGGCCGATGTCCCGAATGTCGCCTTTGACGACCTTTAAGTTCGGATGCGGGGGCAGCCCCAGCGCGCCAAAGAGCATCCAGTCATACACGATCACCCCATAGCCGGCTTTGAGCAGCTTGGGAACGAGAACGCAGCCTTTGTAACCGGCTCCTCCTGTAACCAGGACTTTCTTCATCTGGAAAATGAAGATGTACCAAACGCAGGCGGCTGGCGAGTTTCTTTTTTTATCACGCCCCGTCGTGCTCCTTGACTGCCACGATGCAACGGCCGCAGATGGTTGGGTAATCCGGGTTTGAGCCTACATCTGTTTCCCAATGCCAGCAACGCTCGCATTTTTGGCCGTCGGCATGTTCAACCCTTGGTAGCCAATCATCGCGGTTTGATGTCCGCCCTGCCCCTTTTTCGGGTGGAAGAACGCTGGAGACGATGAATTGCGAGATATTAAGAATCTCTTTGAATGCATCTTGGTGGGATTCCAATAAATGAAAATCTTCGCTCGCAACACTAAACTGAGCCAGCACCTTTGCTTCAAGAGATTTGCCAATGAGCTTTAGCTCCCGGGCACGTTCCAGCCAGGTTAAAGCCCTCTCGCGCAACTTAAAGAGCTTTTGCCAGGTATCGACCTCTGTGTCAGACAAGCTCAAATTCGGCGTTGACCACGTTGACAAGTGAACGGAAATTAATTCCTTGCCTGGGACGAATTCCCAGGCCTCGTCCGCCGTGAACGCCAGAATGGGCGCGAGCATTTTGCAGAGGCCGGTCACGAGACGGTGCAGGGCGGTCTGCGTGCTGCGGCGGCGGGGTGAGTTGGCGGCGTCGGTGTAGAGGCGGTCTTTGATGACGTCGTGGTAAATGGAGGAAAGCTCCACGGCGATGAATTGGCTGAGTTTTTGATAGACGACGTGGAATTCGTACTGGTCGTAGGCGGCGATGACTTCGGCTTCTAGCCCAGAAAACTCGCCGAGAATCCAGCGGTCCAGGCCGGTGAGTTTGTCATCGGTTACAGTATGTTTGACTGGATCGAAGTCGTAGAGGTTGGAAAGCTGATAGCGCAGGGCGTTGCGGATGGCGCGGTATGTTTCGGCCACCTTGTTCACGCGCTCCTCGCTCACCACAATGTCGTTGCGGAAATCCTGCGAGGCGACCCAGAGGCGGACGACATCCGCGCCGTATTTTTTGACGTAGGCCTCGGAGGTCTGGGGTTTCTCGTAGCCGCCCTGGCCCTGCTTGCTCTTGGAAATCTTTTCGCGGTCGGCGTCCACCATGAAACCGTGAGTCAAGACTGTTTTGAACGGGGCCGCGCCGTTGCCGGCCAGGGAAAGCAGGAGCGAGGACTGGAACCAGCCGCGATGCTGGTCGCTGCCCTCCAGATAAACATCGGCCGGCCAATCAACCGGGGATTGCGGATTGCGGATTGCGGATTGCGGATTGGCGGCGGGCGCGTGGCGCAATTCGGGGCGGCGCATCAGGACGGCGCGGGAGGAACTGCCGGAATCAATCCAGACATCGAGGGTGTCGGCGGATTTGGAGGCGGCTTCGGGGCCGGGCCAATCCTTCGGCTTGATAATGGCCCAAAGTTCGGCGGCGGATTTTTCGAACCAGACGTTTGAGCCGTGCTGCTCGATCAGGTCGGCGGCGGCGCGGACGATGCGGGCGTCAAGAATCGGCTCGCCTTTTGCGTCGTAAAAGGCGGGGATCGGCACGCCCCAGGAACGCTGGCGCGAGATGCACCAGTCGGGGCGGCTCTCGACGGCGGCTTTGATGCGGTTGACGCCCCAGGCGGGAATCCAATTGACCCGGTCAATTTCGGCGAGGGCGGCGGCGCGAAAAGTTGGGGGGATCGCGGCGAAAGTTTGCGGTGGACGCCGGTCCGCCGGTACGGAAAAAGGATGGTCAATCCTAATAAACCACTGGTCCATGGCGCGGTAGATGACGGGGGTCTTGCTGCGCCAGCAGAAGGGGTAGCTGTGGGCGTAGTTTTCCTCGTGCAGCAGGGCGTGGCGGGCGCGCAGTTCGTGGAGAACGACGGCATTGGCGTCGCTCTTGCCGTGTTTTTCCAGGGTGGATTTGCCGATCATCTCCGGCGGCATTTGCTGTTCGCGGGGCAGATCGCCGGTGTAGGCGAAGCAGCCGTCGTCATCAATCGGCGAATAAATGGGGAGGCCGTTTTGGCGGCCCAGATTGTAATCCTCCAAGCCGTGGCCAGGCGCGATATGGACAAATCCGGTGCCGGTGGAGCTTTCCACAAAGGCGTCGCCGGCGAAAAGGTGTCCGGTCCGGGCGCAGAAGGGATGCTGGTATTCCAAGGCAGCCAGTTCGCCGCCCAAAACGCTGCGGACGGTTTGATAATTTTGCCACTGGCATTTGCCGGCGATGGATGGAATCAAGAGCGACAAAATCCAATACTGCTCTTCGCCAAAGCGAATGAGGGAGTAGTTCAAAGTGGAATTGAAGGCGACGGCGAGGTTGGCGGGCAGCGTCCACGGCGTGGTGGTCCAAATAAGGATGAATGTGCCGGGCTGGCCGACGACGGGGAATTTGACGAAAACGCTCTGGCTGGTGTGATCGTGATACTCGACTTCGGCTTCCGCCAGGGCGGTGCGGGCGGGGATGCTCCAATAAACGGGCTTTTTGCCGCGATAAACAAAGCCTTTCTCGACGATATCCGCGAAAAGACGGAGTTCCTCCGCCTCGTATTCCTTGTTCAGGGTCAGGTAGGGATTTTCCCAATCGCCCAGGACGCCGAGGCGCTTGAATTGGACGCGCTGGAGGTCAATGAACTTGCGGGCATAGGCGTCGCATGCCTGGCGGATGGCGGCGGGGCCGAAGTTCGCAGGCACGCCGCCCGCGCTCTCCTTGCGCATTTCCTGCGTGACCTTGAATTCGATGGGCAGGCCGTGGCAATCCCAGCCCGGCACGTAAGGAGCGTCCTTGCCGCGCAAGGTCTGGTATTTGACGATGATGTCCTTGAGGATTTTGTTCAGGGCGGTGCCGATGTGGACGTCGCCGTTGGCGAACGGTGGGCCGTCGTGAAGGACGAATTTGGGCGCGCCGGCGCGGGTGGCCTGGATTTTTTGCCAGAGGCCGTCGTCCTGCCATTTTTGGAGGCGCTGGGGTTCGCGCGCGACCAAGTCGGCTTTCATGGGAAAGCCGGTTTGCGGCAGATTGAGAGTGTCTTTGTAATCGGTTCTCACGATTCCTTAAAGAATGCCGAATGGGCGGGGCAAAACGCAAAGCAAAATGGCTTGATTAGGCTTGATTAGGCTTGATTGGGCTGGATTAGAAAAACGCGAGTTTGGTTGTAAGTTATTGTTGGACAATGACTTGCGATGATTTTGAGCAAAAGGCGCATCACACGATTGAAAACGGTGCTGGAATGGCATGAAAAGCACACTTCTTTGGCATGGATTCGACGAAAAGCGGCGGGGCGTGCCGTGAGAATATGGGGGCGGATTTACATCCGCCGTTACAATTGGGTTGTGGCGACTTTCGGAAGAAAGCCGCTGAAAAACCGCGCACTTGCAGCGCCGCCGCGCCGCCGACCGCGCCTGACGCCCGGTCCCGGATGCCCTCTTGGCTGTGCCATTCTGTCTCACGCAGGGGATTTAACCATAGGCTCTAATTTTTGTCAAGGGCTTTGTTGTGAACCTAAGTGGTAGGGGGCATAAATCGGTGACGTCACCGGATTTATGCCTCCGACCACTCAGTCTCAAGAATCCGCAATTCGCATTGCCTCCGGCGGCGGTTGCGCTAGGATGGCGGGGTGAAAAGTAAAATCTTCTGGCCGGTGATCCTGATTTTGGTTTTCGCCTTGAGCCGCTGGCCCGGCCTCATGCCGCGAAATTTCAGCGCGGCTTATGCGTTGTGCTTTTGCGCGGGTTTGTATCTTCCACGCCGGCTGGCTTGGATCCTTCCATTCGGCGTGATGGCGCTGACCGACCTTTTCCTGACATTTGGTTATTACCACCCGGCAGATTATTCAATGCTGGCCTTCCTCCGTGACCAAGGGCCCGTCTATGCCGCTTACGCGGTCCTGATCGGGCTGGGATGCGTCTTGTCGAAAAAGCGCTCTTTTCTGACGTTGTTGAGCGGCGGCATCCTCGGCGCGATCCTCTTTTCGATCGTCTTTTACCTGATCTCCAATACGGTCTGCTGGCTTACGATGCCTTATGCAAAGACCCTTGCCGGCTGGATCCAAGCTTTGACCACCGGGAATCCGGCGTATCCGCCGACGTGGACGTTTTTTCGCAACACGCTCTTGAGCGGGGGTCTTTTTAGCGGCCTCTTTGTCGGGGCCATGAAAACGGTGGAAGCCGTGGAGGAGGCGCCGGTGGAAGAGGAGGAAGAGCCGGAGGCGGAAGGCGAGAAAGCAGAGCCGGCCCTGGCCCCCGCCGCCGACGACACCGGCGATGCGGCATCCTCGTAAGCTGTGAAATGAGAATTGCCAAAGCAGAGGAAGAACCTATATTTGGAGCATGAGCGTTCAGGAAGTCCAAGCGGCGCTGGAGCAAATGTCCCCCGAGGAGTTGCGGGAGGTCGAGCATGTTCTTCATACCCGGCTGAAAAAGGCGGAAGCCAGTGATGACGATTATGCGTACGCCATGAAGGAGTATGGCATGACGCGGGAAGAATTGGAGGCTTTTGAGAAACGCCAGAACGCGAAGAACCGGGAAATGGATAGAAAAGGTTTGACTGTGAGGTTTGAAGGCCCTTTCAATCCAGATTGGTTGGATTGAACTTCCCCGAGCCGGCCTTCTTGCGATTTGTCGCAGGTGGCAACCACGATCAAGTTAGACGTCTTCTAAAAAAATAACACTGACCCCCATTTATGCGCTGGACCCAAACTTACATCCCCACCCTCAAGGAAACCCCCGCCGAGGCGGAAATCGCGTCGCACAAGCTGCTGCTCCGCGCTGGCCTCATCCGCAAGCTGGCGGGCGGCCTCTACACCTTTCTCCCCCTCGGCCTGCGTGCGCTTAAGAAGGTGGAGCAAATCGTGCGCGAGGAGATGGACCGCGCCGGCGCGCTGGAGATACTCATGCCCGCGCTGCAACCTCCGGAAATCTGGCAGCAAAGCGGTCGTTACGAAGCCGCCAAAGCCGTCCTGTTCAAGACTCATGACCGCGCCAAAAAGGAATGGATACTTGGTCCCACCCACGAGGAGGCCATCACCACGTTGATGGCCGGTGAACTGAGTTCGTACCGCCAGTTGCCCAAGAATTTCTACCAAATCCAAACGAAGTTCCGCGATGAAATCCGCCCCCGATTCGGGCTGATGCGCACGCGCGAATTCATCATGAAGGACGCCTACTCCTTCGACGCCACCGACGAAGGCAGTTCCGCCTCCTACCAAAAAATGTTTGACGCCTATACCCGCATTTTTCAGCGCTGCGGCTTGCGCGCTTTCGCTGTCGAGGCCGACACCGGCGTCATGGGCGGAAAATTCTCGCATGAATTCATGGTTCCCGCGGAAACCGGCGAAAATGAGATCGTTTCCTGCGACGCCTGCCACCATTCCGCCAACATCGAAAAAGCCTCCAGCCGCGTCTCGATGAACCCGCCCGCAGCCGCCCCATCGTCCGCTACCGAGAAATTCGCCACCCCCGGCGTCGTCACCATTGAGGCACTGGCCGCCCCTCCCTACCTGGTCTCGCCGGAACGCCAGATCAAAACCCTTGTGTATATTGTCGCCGACAAGCCCGTTCTGATCCTTCTTCGCGGCGACCATCAGCTCAACGAGGCCAAGTTGACCGGCGCGGTCGGCACGGGGGAGTTCCGCCCCGCCGAACCGGAGGAAATTTTCAAGGCCCTCGGCGCCCATCCCGGCAGCCTGGGCGCGGTCGGCGTGAATCATCTGCCCGTGTACGCGGATGAAGCGCTGCAAGGCGCGACCGGCATGACCACCGGCGCCAACGAAGACGGGTTTCATCTGCGTCAAGTTGAAATCGTCCGCGATATCCAGCCCACCCTTTGGGCTGATCTGCGACTGGTCAAGGCGGGCGAGCCGTGCGTGCATTGCGGCCAGCCTCTTAACATCCGCCGCGCCATCGAGGTTGGGCACCTCTTCAAGCTCGGCACCAAATACAGCAAAGCCCTCAACGCGGTGTTTCTTGACGAATCCGGCAAACAACAACCCGCCATCATGGGCTCCTACGGCATCGGCATTGCCCGAACGATGCAAGCGGTCATCGAACAATCCCACGACAAGGACGGCATTCTTTGGCCCATCGCCATCGCCCCCTGCGTCGTTTGCCTAACTCCGTTGACCGTCGCCCCCGACAGCGCCGTGATGCAACTCGCCGAAAAAATCTACGCCGACCTCACCGTCCGGGGCGTTGACGTGATCCTCGACGACCGCGACGAGCGGCCCGGGTTCAAATTCAAGGATTCGGAGCTGGTCGGCTTTCCGATTCGACTGGCCATCGGCGAGAAATCACTTGCCAAAGGCGAAGTGGAACTCAAACGCCGCGGCGGCCAGATGGCGCTTGTGAAAATCGAAGACGCGGTGCCGAAAGTGCTTGAGATGTTACAGTCGTGATCCATGCTGGTGGGGACAGTATGGATGATCGGCGAACGTGCGGAATAAACCAAACAACACAGTCATTGGCGCCGGGCTGCTCCTGGCCGTCTTCATTTGGGGCGCCAGCAACGCCGCCGTTAAATTCGTTGTCCGCACTTGGCCCCCCAATTTTACGGGCAGCACACGCTTTCTGGCGGCGGGGCTGGTCCTCCTGGCGTTGTTGCGGTGGACAAAATGGTTCGGCGAGACCCATCCGGTGACGCCGGAACTGAACCGGCGTTTGTGGTGGCGCGGCGGGTTGAGCCTGGCCGTTTATATTGTCACGTTTAATTGGGCCTTGAAGCTGACCAGCCTGTCCCATGTGGCTCTCTACCTCGGTGCGTCGCCGGTTTGGGCCTTGTTCATGGAAGGATGGCCCGAAAGGAACTGGAAGACCGCCCGGCGTTACGGCGCCGCGGCGCTGGCCTTCTGCGGCGTTCTTACTTTGCTTTGGCCCACGCTTCGCGATGGCGCCGGCGGCAATCTGGCGGGCGAGTTGCTCGGAATCGCCTGCGGGCCGCTCTGGGCGGTTTTTGGCAACCAATGCCGCTTCCTGGGCCGCGGCCTCACGGGCACCGAAGTTACCGCGCACACTTTCTGGAGGTCCGGCCTGATCCTCGCGCCGTTTGCGGCCTGGGAGTTATGGGCGCGGGGCGGTGTGCCCATGCGAACCAACCTTATCCTGGCCCAGCTTCTTTGTGTGCTGGGCGGCGGCGTGGCGGCTTTTGCGATTTGGAACAGCGCCTTACGGCATTGGCAAACCAGCCGCGTCTTTTTGTTCAACAATTTGATTCCGATCAGTTGCACGGCATGGGCTTATTTTTGCCTGGGCGAAGAACTGGGCCGCACCTTCTGGCCCGCGATGATGCTCATCGGCGCGGGCGTCGCTCTCGGGCAGGCCGGAATTTAGAGGATCAAAAATTGGCGATCAGCCGGTCGTAGTCGCTGTGGGAACCTACCCAATACCAAATAACAGTGTCACCAGATCGAACACCCACAGCTCTCCAGCCCAAAGCAATCCGCACGGAGTAAATCGGCTCGGTCGGGTGGATTGGCTTGAAGTGAAGACTCGAATGCCTCGGATCGCGCCTCCATTTGAGATAAGCCTGCCGCGCCTCCTTCTGAACGCGAGGCGGCAGCGCACGCAGCAACTTCCGAAACTGCTTATTGGTGTGGGAAATCACGATCCATGTCCATAGAGCGGGTCTCCCCGGCCTCGAATTCACGCAACGCCGCCCGCGCCATCGCCGAAAGCTGTTGTCCCGAGGCGGCAAAGGCCGCATCCCAGCGCTTTTCGGATGAAAGCTCCTCCAGCACAAGCGCGGCCATCGCGTCCTGCTCCTTCTCCGGCAGCTTGGACACTTCAGTGAATGCCCGTTCGAGCAGTTCTGTCATGGGGAAAGCATATCTTAATTGCTGCTTAGAGGCAAGCATTCGCGTTGGTTCAAACAAGGGGGCACCTTGCTTTTTTGGGTCGCGGTTTCCGGTTCCTGATCTTAACCTTAACCCTGATCTTAATCTCAGTCGTGAAGAGAAGAGGAGATTAAGATTAGGATTAGGATTAAGATTAAGAATTTGAGCAAGATGAATACGAACGCAACCGCCGCTCCTCCGCAGCCCCGTCCGCGTTTGCCGGAATGGCTGCGCTTTCCGCTGCCGGTCAGCCGCGGCTTCAGCCAGACCCGCGCGCTCCTGGAGGAACTCAACCTCCACACCGTTTGCCAGAGCGCCAAATGCCCCAACCACTGGGAATGCTGGAGCAAACACACCGCTGCCTTCATGATCGCCGGCGACCATTGCACCCGTGCCTGCGCCTTTTGCGCCGTCAGCACCGCCAAGCCGCTCCCGCTGGACGCCGGCGAGCCGGAGCGCGTCGCCGAAGCCGCGCGCCGCCTGCAACTCAAGCACGTCGTTATCACCGCCGTGGCGCGGGACGATCTGGCCGACGGCGGCGCCGGGCACTTCCGCCAAACCGTCGAAAAAATCCGCGCGCTCAATCCCGGGACCGTCATTGAAGTCCTGGTTCCCGATTTTCTTGACAAAGACGACTCGATTAAATCCGTCCTCGCGGGCCGCCCTGACATTTACAATCACAACCTGGAGACCGTGCGGCGTCTCACCCCGACCGTGCGCCATCGCGCCACATATGAGCGTTCCCTCAGCGTGTTGGGCAAGGCCAAGGCATGGAGCGGGGAGGCCATCGTCACCAAGTCCGGTTTGATGCTGGGCCTGGGGGAAACGGAGGAGGAATTGTTCTCCGCCCTTGCCGACTTGCGCCGGGCCGGCTGCGACATGTTGACGCTCGGCCAGTACCTCCAGCCGACGCTGAGACACATCCCGGTGGTGGCTTACGTCTCCCCTGCAAGGTTCGCGCATTACAAGTCTGTGGCGGAACAACTCGGATTCATCCACGTTGCCAGCGGGCCAATGGTGCGAAGTTCCTATCACGCGGACGAGGCTAATATCATCCTGCCTCGATGACAGAATTCACCCCGCTGCCACCCTCGTTCTTTGCGCCGACGGCGGCGGTGGTCGCGCCGCGGCTGCTCGGCCATTGGCTGATCCGGCGGACGGCGGACGGTTTTTGCGGCGGCCCGATTGTCGAAACGGAAGCTTATTTGCGGGATGACCCGGCCTCGCATGGGTTTGCCGGCGAGACGGAGCGGAACCGCGCGATGTTCGGGCCGCCGGGCCGCGCTTATGTTTATTTTATTTACGGGAACCACTACTGCGTGAACGCGGTTTGCCGGCCCGCCGGCCAGGCGGAGGCGGTGCTGATCCGGGCGGTAGAAGCGGATTTTGGCCTGGAGATTCTACGCCGGAACAGGCCAGGCCGCGCAGACATTCAATTGACAAACGGCCCGGGAAAACTCTGCGCCGCGCTGGGAATCCGCCGGGAACTGGACAACGCCGACTTGTGCGACGTCGCGTCGCCGCTGCTGCTGGCCCGCAATCCGAATGGGAGGCAGTTCCGCCAGCGCCGCGGACCGGTGGTTGCGACGCGACGGATCGGCATTGCCAGGGCGGCGGATTTGCCGCTGCGTTTCTTCCTCGAACGAAGCCCCTATGTCTCCAGTTGGAGTCACCCCAAAACCTGATCCGACCGGAAGCCTTCGCCGGACGAATCCGGAATTTTCAGGCGCTGCGAGATCCACTTGCCGGTCCGTCGCATCAAGCTGGAGGAAGCCAAAATGGTGATGTGCCCGTGGGGCAGGGTCCACATTTCGGGGTTGCCCCAGGCTTCCCAGAGTTCATCGCAGGTGTCCGCCGGCACGAACTTGTCGTGCTCGGCCTGCACCACCAACAGATGCGACCGGGGCAACTTGGGCTTGTGGGAGGCCAGATTCAAGGGGTGCAAATTCATCGGCTTTCGAATCAGTGCCTGGCGGATCGGCTCGCAAAAGGGCGCGTCGTCAATCATCCGGTCCATTCTGGAAACAGGTGTGATTAAAACCGCGCAGGTCAGCCTGGGGTTGTAGCAGGCCACAAATCCGCCCAGCCATCCCCCCAGCGAGTAGCCCGCCAGCGACAACCGGGGGCAGCCTTGCGCGGAGAGCCAGTTCACCACCGAGTTGACCTCCGCCAAAGCCTGATGCGCCGCCTGCATTGTTCTCCCCACGTCCTCCGAAATAAAATTGCGCGCCCCGCCCGCCGCCGGCCGGCGCAAGTAGTGATAGGGTAATTCAAACATCACGGAGTTGATTCCCCGGCGCAGAAAATGGCGGGCCAGCGAGGGGAACCGGTAGCGATAAGCCCACCGGTCGTTCCACCCGTGCAACAGGACCACCGCCGGCCTCTTCCGCCAATTCTTGCCGCAACGCAGTATCTTCCCCCTGACCAGATTGTTCTCGGGACAAGCCGTCACCACGGGCGAAGGAAACTGGAAATTCTTGCCGCCGGTGAAGGTCATCTCCGGCGGCGGCGTGGCTTCGGCGAAGAAATCGGGCGACTCGAGGAGGCGGAGGGCCTCGTCATAATGAGGATCAGCCCCGGTGGGCCGGGGCATGCGTACGGCGGCGGCGCGCAACACGAAGCGGTCAATTATCTCGCAAAGCAATTTGTTCATTCCGGAGAGCCAAGCCCTTTCCGTGTTGTTTCTTACCCAATTCCGCTCTATAGCACAAGCCATTGTTTTGAGAATTGACGATGAAACCCTCCACCGAAACTCCGCCGCCGCCGGGCAGCCTCATTCACCGGCTTTGCGGCATAATTGACAGGCTCGACCTCCCTCAAATGTTCCCGCAACCGCAACCCCTGGAGGTGGAACTGGGCAGTGGCGACGGTTCCTTCCTTGTGGACCGCGCCGCCCGCCATCCGGAAATAAACCTGATTGGTGTGGAACGACTGCTCGGGAGGCCGCGCAAAATTGACCGCAAAGGGCGCCGGGCCGGAGTGGCCAATTTGCGCTGTGTGCGCATCGAGGCGTCCTATTTCCTGGAGTATTTGCTCCCGCCGCATTCGGCCAGCGCCATCCACGTCTATTTTCCCGATCCATGGCCCAAACGCAAACATCTCAGGCGCCGCCTCATCAATGATCACTTTGTCCTCACCGCCCGCCAGGCGCTCGCCCCGGGCGGCGTGGTCTGGCTGCGCACCGACGACCCCGGTTATTTCGCCCAAATGCGCACCGTCTTCGGCAAGTCGCCATTTTTTGAAGAAACCCAAACCCCGCCCGACCTTGCAGCCTCGCCGACCGATTTCGAACGCACGTTCGCGGAGAGGGGAATCCAGACCTTGCGCGCCGCGTACCGGATGAAATATTGTCAATACTAAATATTACCTTAAGGAGGCGTCATACATCAATCACCGGGCCGCCGCCGTCGTCGGAACGAGGCGGCGGGGGCGGTCTGACGCGGCGGAATTTGACGCTGGACTTGTTGGCGCCGGTCAGCCAGTTCAGCAGCATCGTCACCACGCTGACAATGACCGACCCCCATAACGCATCCCAAATCGTGGCCACATGGAAGTCTTTGAGAAAATGGCCCACCCCGTAGAGCAACGCCGCGTTGATGACAAAAATAAACAATCCCAGCGACAAGACCACCAGCGGCAGCGTAAAGAAGATCAACACCGGACGGACCACCGCGTTGAGAAGGCCCAACAGCAGGGTGGCGGTTATCAAGCCCGTCCACGTCCAGGTGATGCCGGGCACAAGCTGGCTGGCGACCTGCACTGCCAGGGTCATGATAAGCCAGCGTAGTAAAAACGATTTCATTTTGAGACAAATCCCTCCGAATGATGGCTCAACCCAACTGAACTTGCAAGAACGCAGCGCCCCCCTCCGCCTCCGCCAGCGCCTCGCCGCAACTGGCCGGGACCAGGCAAAATCCACCCGCGGACAAGACGGCGGTTTCGCCGCCGGCCTTGACTCGCAAAGCGCCTTCCACCACCGCAAAAATGCTCATTTGTCCTGCGCCCGGCGCCAGTGCCTCGCCCGCCCGCAGACGCCGCAGGCTCACCTGGAATAGTTTGTCCTTCACCAGCGGGCGCACGGTTCCGGGATGGCCCGGCAAAATGGCCGCCGGCAGCAACGCCGGCTCGAAATCCGCGAAATCAATGCTGGCCAGCGACTCCGCCAAATGAAGCTGCCGCGACCGGCCGGCCGCGTCCGTCCGATTCCAGTCAAACACACGGTAAGTGGTGTCCGAGTTCTGCTGGATTTCAAAAATCATCGTCTCCGCTCCTATGGCATGGACCCGTCCGCTTGGCAGGAACAGCGCGTCGCCGGCCTTGACCGGGATGCGGTGGAAGCAGCCGGCGACCGCGCCGAGGGCAAGCTGTTTTTCAAATTCGGCGCGGGTCACGCCGCGCTTCAGTCCCGCGTATAACTCCGCCGCTGGTCCCGCTTGGACAACATACCACATCTCCGTTTTCGCCTCCCCGCCGAGTTGCGCGGCCTGGAGCGCGGGCGGATGAACCTGCAGGGACAGCTTCTCGCGGGCGTCAATAATTTTGATGAGCAGCGGAAACCGTTTGGGCCTTTCCGCGAGCCGCCCCAGCAATTCCTCCGGGCGCTCCTCCAGAATTTGATGCAGCGTCCTGCCCTTCCACGGTCCGGCGGCAACGACACTTTCGTCGCCCGGCCGGTCGCTGATTTCCCAGGATTCCCCGATGGGGAGGTTCGGTGGCAGCCGCTTGCCGTACAGTGTCTCCAGGGCGCGTCCTCCCCAGATCCTTTCCTTAAGGATCGGCTCGAATGTCAAAACGGGGAGCATCATCAGGCTTGCTGTTGTAGCGTAGGGCCTCCAGCCCGACTAGGCCTGAATGCCTGGAGACGCCACGGTCGAACTTGCCGGCGCGAACGGCGCCAGGGGGAACGGAGAAGGCGGAACCTTGTGCGCCATTTCGATGGCCACATGTGCGGAAGCCGCCGCCGAAACCGCCGCCGCCATCGCCGGCTTCTCTAACTTCTCGGTGAAGCGCCCGTAGGCGCGGAATTTATCGTATCGCATCTTCAAACGGTCGCCGCCCGGGTGCCGGCTTAAATCTTCCAGGTTCCGCAGCAAAGCCGCCTTTAGCGAGGCGGCGGCTGCGGCGGGGTCGTTGTGCGCGCCTCCGGGCGGCTCCGGCACGATCTCATCCACCAGCCCCAGGGCCAGCAGGTCCTTGGCGCTGATCTTCAATGCCTCGGCCGCTTTGGCCGCCGCGGAACGCTCCTTCCACAGGATGGCGGCGCAACCTTCCGGGCTGATGACCGAGTAATAGGCATCTTCCAAAATCAGCACGCGGTCCGCCACGCCGATCCCCAGCGCGCCGCCCGAACCGCCTTCGCCGATCACCGCCGCAATGGTCGGCACCTCCAACAACATCATCTCCCTTAAATTGACCGCGATCGCCTCGCCAATATGCCGCTCCTCCGCGCCAACGCCGGGAAAAGCTCCGGGCGTGTCCACCAGGCAAATGACCGGCAGCCCGAACTTCTCGGCCAGCTTCATCAACCGCAGCGCCTTGCGATAGCCTTCCGGCATCGCGGAGCCGAAATTGCGCCGGATGTTCTCCTTCGTGTCCCGCCCCTTTTGCGTTCCGATGACGACGACCCGATGGCCCTCCAGCCGCGCGAATCCGCCCACCATGGCGTGATCGTCCGCGTAAAGCCGGTCCCCGTGCAACTCGGTAAAATCCGTAAAGGCCAGCGCCACGTAATCCAGCGTAAAGGGCCGCTTGGGATGGCGCGCGATCTTGACGCGGTCCCACGCGCCCAGGCCGGCCAGAATCTGGCGGCGGGTCTCCTCGATCTTGACTTTCATCGCGGCGATTTCATCCTCCAGGTTAATGCCGGTGGAATGGTTTCCCGCGTGCTTTTCGAGTTCGTCCAGCTTGCGTTGCAACTCGATGATCGGCTTTTCGAAATCAAGCTGATGTTTCATAACCCCGCCAATTTAAGTTCCCCCGCTCCATTCGCAAGCGCAATTTCAAAAGGCAAACGCTGAAAAGCTGAAATCCTGAAATGCTGAAATGTCGAATGGGGGGTCTTCCCGGGACTTTGTTTCATAAAAATAGCACGATTAGGCTTGATTAGGCTTGATTGGGCTGGATTGGGCCGTGGTTTGATGGACTTGGTGGACGCGGTGGACGCAGTGGACTTGTGGGTGGCTAAATTTGACCATCTGTCCATTACTCCAGCACTCCAGCACTCCATTGGGTTGGTTTTGGGATTCTGTTTCATAAAAATAGCACGATTAGGCTTGATTAGGCTTGATTGGGCTTGATCCAGAGGGTGGGGACTGGAGTGATGGAGTGATAGAGTGATGGGTGGCTAAATTCGACCATCTGCCCATTACTCCAGCACTCCGTTTGGTTGGTTGCGGGACTTTGATTCATAAAATAGCACGATTAGGTTTGATTAGGCACGATTGGGCACGATTCGGGGGTAACTTCCGCTGGGTAATGCGTGAGGCTCACGCAGCGCAGTCCTAAGTGGTCGGAGGCGTAAATACGGTGACGTAGGCGGCCATGCATTTTTGGCGCAGGCAAGGCGCGAGCGACGAGCATACCCGAATGGGTCTGTGGGGAGCGAGCAACGATGTCTGCGGCAAAAAGGACGATCGAATACGTCACCGGCGTTACGCCTTCGACCACTAAGGCCGGGCTGGCGGCGGGAGCAGACGCCGGGTGGCCTGTGGCCGGACTGGCCGTTTTATCGCTGTTGACTGATAATTCAGCTTTCACGGGAGCATAATAGCATGGCTTGGAAAAAATCGTCTCCGTACGGTACGGACGATTTTTTGGGCCAAAAACGGGGTTTCGACCCCGGCTAAACCATTGCGAATACGTGACTTAGCTGGGGTAGGTACAGATTTTACACATGTACAGAAATGAAAATAGTTTGGCGCGAAGGACGGTTTGGCTGCCAAATGACAAACGCTGAAAGGCTGATTTTGCCGCAATCCTGCTCGACAGGGACGGGCGCGATGGGGAGATCTTACGGCATGTTGTGAAATTGGGCTGGATTGGAGAGAGACCTTCCGGACCTCCTTACGCGCCTTGCGCCCCTGAACCGATGCGCTTGTCTTCTCCCTCCCCTCCACACACTTGTGGAAGGGAGGGTTGGAGAGCGGAGGTTTCCATGCGGTTCATGGGCAGGTTGGGGATGGGGTACTTTACGCGGGTAACGCGGGCCGTAGGCCGCACGAGCCGGAAACCGGGAAAGCGGCTGGAAGAACCGAAACAGCGGCCTCTGAGAAGTGAAAGGACCGCGTGAAACACCAACACTGTCACTTTTCTAGCAGCCTGTCGGACTTGACGGGGAGCTTTTCCCCCCGGCTTTCACGGAATCCGCTATTGGGGCCTATACCACGGGGTTGACGAACTCGAAACGATCCGGTTGGTTTGGACCAATAGAATTCA